>MDSV01244384.1_pt1 | contig 12863 bp, 11 predicted proteins | sample 810851 | NCBI WGS metagenome assembly MDSV01 (sample SAMN05326640, study PRJNA326480) | marine metagenome | isolation source: seawater | place: Atlantic Ocean: North East | collected 2012 | reverse complement strand
GATTCAGTATCAGGTTTAAATGGTTGATTTTTACTAACTCTTGGAAAAGAGTGCATAATATTTCTGTAAAATTCTCTCCATACTATCTCATCAATCCATTTGCATATTCCTTTGTTGCCAGATGTAAATTCAAAATTATTTAACTTCAAGCCTTCTAAAATACACCTTTTGGGGGAGAGAATACCAAGCGCCAAATAAGGAGATATCCTACTTGTTCCGTCAATAATAGGAGAATTTCTTGTTTCTGAATATGACTTAACTTTTGAACTCAAGAAATTTGCAAGCCTTTCTTTTGCGGCGATTTCACCAGCAGGCCAAAGGTCAATTTTCACAGCATGTGTCTTTATAAAATTAAACTTAGATAAATCACTTTTTATCAAACTATGTTCTTTGGCATTTTTAGGTTTATCAATATCTAGAAAATCCATGTCAAAATTTTCAATCCATCTTCTCTTAAAGGGTGTAAAAACTGAGAAAGGATTGCCCTGGCCTGTCTTTAGATAACCCGGTTCAAAGATAACCTGATCATTAAAACGTGAGGTCTGAATATTATTTTTATTCAGATTTTTCTCAACGGCAACATCTCGCTCCGATTCATTAACCCCAAATTCATTATTCCAAAATACATTATGTATTTTATGCTCCACCAAAAAAGTGAGCAGATCTTCTGACAAAGTTTTAAATGAGTCAGTGTTTATTGCTATCAGCGGAATGTTTAGTTTTGAAAGTGATTTATCTAAAGAACTTAAATTTTTAAGTAAAAATTCATGTTTGATGTTTGATTCATTATGAAGATTCCATTGAACTTCAGAAAATAAATAGACTCCAATAATCTGATCACATTTTTCCATCGCACTGTTGAGCGCAGGATTATCGTCAATCCTTAAATCAGTTCTAAACCAAACAGCTCCGTTTACCATAAAATTCTCTCTTCAAGTTGATCACACAATTTAGATATATGATTTTGAACATTAAATAAGGAATTTTCAATCTCCTTTATGGGAAAATCTTCTATTGATTCTCTAGTTATTAATCCTAGATCTAAATACTTCTGAATATGAGCTTTATATCTAATGGGAGACTTGATATTGGCAGGGAATAATGTAGTTACAGGTTTGCCGCTACTAATAGATTCTGAAATCATCATTGCACTATCTTCAGTAACAAAGATATTTTTTGCTGATCCAAAAAGAGCACCCAAGTTTAAATTTTTTGCACCGTCATGAAACCAAGCAGAATATTCAAGAGGTATGTTGTGCAAGTCAGATTGAAGTTTCTTTTCAACTTCAGGATCGCTTCTTCTGGAAGTAACAATAGTAATAGGCAAATTAGTCTCTTTATAAAAATTTTTAATGACAGCAATCAAAGAATCCCATTCTTTTTTTTGATAAGAGTATCCTATGCCCTCTCCTCCTATTAAAAATAATAGATGTTCCTTTAAACCTTTTTCTTTTGCAGCAGAAACGCAAACTTCTGGTGAATAAATATTGGGGGTTATAGATGCAATCACATTAGACGAATCTTCGTGATATCTCTCTGCAGTTACTAAAGCGTTAAATAACGAAGAATGTAATCCTCGCGGAGAGCCAAGTTGGATTAGCGGGATATCATTTAAGATTTTAAGGGCTGCAGAGATGGCAGCTGTTTTACCTCCAGCAGCGACAACTAAATCAAACTCACTGGTATCAATTGAGGAATACAAAGAAGAGGTAAGTCTTGCAGTAAACTTATTTGGTATCCTCATAAATAACCTTGAAAGAACAGTAATTAGACGCCTTAGTTGATGACTTTTAAACTTCAAATCTACAATGCAGATGCGAGCTATGTGCCTTTTACCAAGAATGCTGGCAATGCCTTTAGACTGATTGAAATGTCCAGGTATTCCATCACTTATAATAAGGATATTTTTCATAGCTTAAATGTATTTTTCTTTGTAAATACCTATTAATTTATCGTCTGCCATCATCGTTTCAACTTTTTTGATGTCTTCGGGATTATCGACTCCCAGGATTGAGCTTGATGAAAGAACTCCTTTTATGGGGAGATCATTTTCTAGCAATCTCATCATATCTATTGATTCTATTTCCTCTAATGAACTTGGTAATATAGATGAATACTGTTGCAATGCTTTCTTCGTGAATCCAATCATACCAAGTTGCCTAAAGGTACTAATACTATTGAAAGGAATATGAGATCGTGAAAAAAATTTAATATTTAACGAATTATCAACAATTGCTTTTACGATATTAAGATTCTTGAAATCATCTTCGGCAATTGGAAACACTAGATTAACTACCTCACAATCATTTCCATGAAATGCGGCTTTTAATCGCTGAATATCATCAGGTAGAATTTGCGGCTCATCTCCTTGTAATAATAAAATCAGATCATAGGCTTCTCCATCTTGTGCAAGTTTATTCATCGCCTCTGTTGCTCTATCAGATGCTCTTTGATGATTGTGACTGGTTAAAACTGAATGGATGTTGTGAGCTTGTGCCCAATCAAGAATTTCTTTGTCAGGCGAAGCAATAATTAATTTATCACACGCCCCAGAAAGCAATGCTCTTTCATAGCAATGACCAAGCATTGGAACATTTAAAATTTTCTTTAATGGTTTGCCAGGAAAACGAGCTGAGGCCATTCTTGCTGGAATAACTCCTAGAGTGCTTTTCATTTAATTTGTAAATGGCTGCCTGGCGCTAACATCAAGCATTCTTATATCTACACTAAAAGCAATCATGTCATAGCCTTTTTCTTCCAAATTCCTAATTTGATCTTTTTCTGGCTCTACAAGATGGTAACCGCATTTTATATTTTCTTCCTTGGCAGCTGATAAAATTTCTGCTTCTGCAGCATTAAACTCATCTGTATGAAAGGCGCCTGGATTATTAAAAGAGGCTGAGAGATCATATGGACCAATAAAGTATCCTGTAATATTTTTGGAAAATATATCTTTGCAATTTCTTAAGCCTTTTTTTGATTCAATTTGCGCATATATCTCAATTTTATCTTCTTTGTTAGAAATGTAATCATTTATAGCAATGCTTTCACCGTAACCTTGCGCTCTTGCAAGTCCCATGCCTCGTGATCCTTTTGGAGGATAATGACATGCAGAAATTACTTTTTCTATTTGGTTAACGGTCTCAATCATGGGTGCCATAATACCCATTGCTCCAGCATCAAGTACTCTTTTTATTTGCGAGGCATCATGACCTGAAAGCCTTACAAATGGTTTCGCTCCAGCTAGATCGATTACTCTAATAAGCTGCTCTGCTTGATTAATGTTAATGCTGCTATGCTCAAGATCAATAACAATCCACTCAAAACCTGCTTTTGCAAATATTTCAGCAATTGATTCGTTGGGGAGGCTTTGCCAAGTACCGATTGAAAGGTTATTCATAGATTTAATTGCCTAAGTGATATTTATATTATCATCCAATCCACTTATAGCAGCCATGCCCATAGCATTGATTCCTTCATTTGTGAGACTAGAGCGGTGAGATGTTCCAAAAAAATTGGGTAAATTTAATAACGGATTGTCGAAGGCAGGCTCTTGTAAATAAACATCAAAAGCTGCGAAAGTTAATGGGTTATCTCTCAAAAAAATATACAAGTCATCTTCTTTCACAATCCCCCCTCTAGCCGTATTTATAATGCAACAATTTGACTTGAGTGTATTTAACTCTCTTAAAGAAACAATATTTTTGGTTTCATCTGTTAATGGAAGGTGAATGCTGATCACATCTGATCTAGATAGAACTGACTCTAATTCAGCTTGATGTATTAATTCGGGTTTAATATTGGAATTCTCTGCTATTTCTTTGATTTCAGTCTCAGAAAATTCTTTTTCATCAAAAAAAAGTATATTGCAATTAAATGGTTGAAGTAATGAAGTTAATGTTTTTCCAATATTACCAAATCCAAGCAATCCAATAGTTTTACCAAAAAGCTCAGATCCTTTTTTTTGAGACCAATTTCCATTCAAAATATCAGCATTATTTTCATGAATCTTTTTTAAGCTCATTAAAATTAATGTAAATGCATGCTCTGCAACACTTTGCTGATTTATCCCTGCAGTAAATCGTAACTTAATATTTCGAGTTTTGAGTTGCTCTTGATCAAGATTATTTAGCCCAACTCCGTACTTACTTATGACCTTGAGGTTTGGTAACTTTGAAAGAACCGAACCAGATATTTCCTCTACCCCAATTATAGCTTTTGTTGCTGGCATTAAAAATTCAATCAGCTCATCTCCAGCAAGGGTTTTGCCTGTCTCATTTAGAATAATCGAAGAATATAAAGTTTTTAGATGTCCCACCAATGATTCATTGCATGAGAAAGATCTAGAAGCAACTGCAATAATATCTTTTGTATTCAAACTATTATTCTATTTGGTTATTAGAGAATTTTGCATCAACCCTGAAATCAGATTGGAGATTCTTAATAGATATCATACCGCCAGCAGAATTTACAATCGCTGCACCCGCGGCAACATCCCATAAAAAAATTCCATTTTCTTTATACATTTCTGCTTTTCCAGCAGCAACATACACTGCTGCCATTGCAGCTGAGCCAATCATTCTAATTTTTTTCCATGATTGAAAGTCTGTAATCATCTTACTAAATTCATCATCAGTGTAATTTGTTTTTGCTGGGATACCGGTAACTAGGGTGGATTCACTTTTTTTTGATAAAGAAGAGACATTAATTTCTTGATTATTTAAATATGCTTTAGATTCTTGATGGGCAAAGTACAAGTCCTCATGATTAAAATCATATATCACTCCTAATACTGGTTTTGTATCATGCATCAGTGCAATAGAAACACAGCAAATTGGAATACCTCTAAAAAAGTTAGATGTTCCATCTAGTGGATCAACTACCCAATAAAATTCATCTAGTTCATTACTTTGACCAGTCTCTTCTCCTAGAATTGAATAGGAGGTACATGAACTTAAGGATTTTTTTATGATATTTTCAGCATCTAAGTCAATTTGAAGCTTGATATCACGGTCTTCATTAAGTAGTACTTTGATATTTTGTCCACGTGCTTGTGATAAAAATTCACCAGCAAGCAATGCAGCAGATTTCGCAGCATTAAGGCAATAATCAAGATCAACCATTTAAAAATTTTTCTCTAAAATATGAGCCTAGCAAACCACATACAACCATATGAAGATCTTCTGCAGGACCGTATTCACCAACTTTTGTAGAAACATGGATATTTAAATTACAGTTTTCTTTTACATAGCCCCCATTAAAAGCAGTTAGACCAACCACATAAATTCCATGTTCTTTTGCATAATCAATAGCTTTTGCAAGATTTTTTGAGTTACCAGAAGCAGAAATACACACAATAGTATCTCCAGCTTTAGCAAGGGTTTGAAGTTGTTGAACAAAAATATTCTCATACCCATCATCATTAGCAATTGCTGTAATTACAGCCTGATTATCACAAAGGCTGATCGCTCTAAATGGTTTTTTAAATTGTCTGCTACTCAGAGAAACATCATTAGCAAAGTGACTTGCAGTAGCTGCACTACCACCATTTCCAAGAAAAAATGTAGTGCTTCCAGATTCCCTTGAATCTAATAACAAATCTGCAAATCTCCCAATGGCTTCTCTATCCAACATAGATATAAGACTAGTCAAGTGCTCTAGATAATTATTTAAAAATATTTCTGACTTACTCATAATTGATTCTTTTTAACTATAGTATTTTTTTTTCCAAGCTGGATCAGCTTTATAAATAGCTTCCACCAACTTCATTGTTTCCTCAGCATCTTCAATACTACCTCTTTCTATTTTTAGGTCATTTTTTAAGCAGTTTGAGAAATATTTTATCTCATTATCCCAAGAAACATCTTCATCATATTTTGAGGTTGACTCTATGGGCGCTTTATTATCTTTTGCTGGGTCTAAAGTAATTACTGAAAGAGTCTCATCTCCATAGCTTTTTGATCCTGTATGCAGGCCTCCTAGTAAAAGGGATCCTTTTTGAAGTGTAATTTCTAAATTAAATACATGTCTCCATTGAGTTGCAGATGAGTGAAGTTGTGCAACAACTCCCCCAGGAGATTTCATTAAGACATATGCATTATCCTCAACATCAAAATTCCAAAAAGTATTATCAATAAATGAGTAGATTTCTGAGAAATTTTCTCCGGATAAATGCCTCATCAAATCGAGCAAATGTATCCCTTGATCCAATAAGATGCCTCCCCCAGACTGCTCTCTTTTAGTTCTCCAATCAGTTTGATCGAAATTAATCATTTGTGACTTCCCGTAAACTCCTTTCATGTTAATTATTTTTCCGAGGGAATTATTTTGAATAATTGACTTTGCCTCTTCAATGGAAAGATGAAACCTGTGATTAAATCCATACATTAACTTAAGCAACGGTTTGGTTTTAAGTATTTTTTTAACTTTTAATAGTTCTTTAAGGGTTCGAGATGGTGGTTTCTCACAAAAGACATGAAGACCGTTTTTTAAGCTTAATGAAGCTGCATCAGCTGCAAATTTATTTGGTAAACTAACAAATATAATATCTAGTCCATCAGCATTAATAAGACTTTGATAAGAATCAAAAACTTTAATATTTTTTGGTATGTCTTTCTTGGCTTTAGGATTTAATTCAGAAATTGATGTAACTTCAAAATCTGTATTCTTTTGAATAGACTTATGACGTTTTTTACCAACAACGCCATATCCTGCAATTCCAGCTTTCATGATTGCTTGTTTATTTGGGAGTGACTCTATAGATAAGATCTGCTTTATCGTCCGAAATTAATATACTTCCATCTTGTAACATAAATGGAGCAGCAGGCCTGCCAGAGACTTGTTCATCTTTTAACCAGCCTGAGATAAATTCTAAGATTTCTAATACTTCTCCATTTTCATCCAAGATAACCCTAATAACTTTATAACCAACTTTTTGTGATCTATTCCAAGAACCATGAAGTGTAATGAAAATATTATTTTTATATTCTGGGAAAAGGTCCCCCTTATAGAAAATCATTCCAGTTGGGGCAACATGAGCACCCAGTTCAACAATAGGATCTGTAAAAGTGAATCCGGAATTCATAATGCCGAACTCAGGATCTAGGATGTTACTGGCATGCTTAAAAGGAAATCCAAAAAATTGGCCGTTTGAATCTACTCGATTTAGCTCACATGAAGGAGAGTCATCCCCCAGCCAGTCTCTACCATTGTCAGTAAAAAATAATTTTTTAGAATCAGGATGAAAATCAAAGCCTACAGAATTCCTTACACCTTTTGCAATAAAATCCCACTTATCATTATTCCATCTCAAGATAGATGCATACCTTAAATCATCCTCCAGGCAAACATTACATGGTGCTCCAACATTAGTATATAAATTTCCATTTTCATCATGCTGCAACCATTTCCAACCATGCCATTCATCACTTGGTAAATTATCAGTTATTAATATTTTTTTAGGAACGGTGCCAGGATTTTCATTAAGCTGAGAAGCAATGTTTTCAATTTTCCAAATTTTACTAATTTCAGATAGATACAGATCCCCATTATAAAAACTGACGCCAGTAGCAAAAATAAGGTCTTCAGCAACAAGTTCTTTTGAGTCAGAAACTCCATTATTATCAGTATCTCTAAGGGCAAAAATCTTTCCAGACTGCCTTGAACCTACATAAAGCCTTCCATCATCACCTTGTGTCATTTGACGCGGAGAGTCTATATCGGACGCGTATACTTCTATTCTGAGACTATCGTCAAAAGATAAGTCATTAAGGATAGTACTAGATGTCACAGCATCAATTGAAATAAGCGAGCAATAAAAAAACACCAAAAAATATTTATTCATGTTCATAACCTTCAACATTTGTTTCCAAGATTTTAATTAATTGAGCATGGTCATCAAGACTAATAGCGATTTTAATATTTTCTATAATTGGCCGCATTGATTCAATTGAAGGAAAGTTCTCCATTGATTTAAAGATTTTAGGGTTTTGTGTTTGCAATTGATCTCCTGAAATAAGTAACTCTTCATACATTTTTTCTCCAGGACGCAATCCAATTTCTATTATTTCAATTCCATTTGAGCCTTGATCAACAGCAATATTTCTTCCAGAAAGGTGGACGAGTTTTTTTGCAAGATCATAAATCTTTAGCTGTTCTCCCATATCAAGTATAAAAACTTCGCCTCCTTTAGCCATCTCTGATGCTTGCAAAACAAGGTTAGATGCCTCAGGTATTGTCATAAAATATCTTGTTACATCTTTATGAGTTAATGTAACTGGCCCGCCTTTAGCAATTTGATCAAGAAATAAAGGAATTACTGAGCCTGATGAATTAATAACATTTCCAAACCTAACCATTGAAAAATTTATATTTTTTTCAGTAGTATTTAATGATTGTATTATCATCTCAGCCATTCTTTTAGAAGCACCCATGACATTACTAGGCCTCACGGCTTTATCTGTAGAAATCATTACAAAAGATTGGACATTATTATTAATTGCTGCGCATGCAAGGTTATATGTACCAATGATATTATTTTCACATGCCTTTGTAATATTATTGATGCTTTCAACTAATGGGACATGCTTATATGCTGCAGCATGATAAACACTATCAATCTGGAACTTCTTAAAAAGTGAATTTAAATTAAGCTCATCCCTAATATCGCCAAGAATGGGAATGATCTCTGTAGAGAGATTTTTTGATTCTTTAATTGCAAGACATTCTCTCTCTACATTAAATAAATTATATTCAGATAAATCGAATAGAATAATTTTTTTCGGATTATTATCAAGTAATTGTCTAGAAATTTCAGAACCTATTGAACCTCCAGCACCAGAAATTAATAGTATTTTTTTCTTTGCATTATCAATAACATCTTTTATAACCCTTGCTCGTGGAAGAAGATCATCTAGAGAAAGATTCTGAATATCAGTCATCTTCTTTTGATCTGAAATTAATTCATGAAAAGATGGCACTGTTCTAACCGCTACTTTAATTTTTTCAAGTTTTGAGATTATTTCCCTTCGTTTATCAGTTTCAATACTTGGTATAGCTAGCAGCACTTCTAAGTCTTGGTACTTTTTTTTAAGGATCTCCAATTGTTTGAAAGATCCCAAAATAGGAATATTATTTATCTGTCGATCTTTTAAATTTTTTGAGTCATCAAAAAAAGCTAGTAGTTTCTTAGACGGATCTAATAAAATTGATTGAAAAAGTTCATTTCCAGATGCCCCTGCTCCATAAATAATAATATGCCTAGCATCATCATTTGTATTGTAGGGATATAACAAAAACTTTGCTACGTCGCGAGATATATTAATGAAAGCATAAAAAACAGCTGCTAACAACATGCCTTGAAGCAAGGCGACAGATAGAAAGGAGGTTGAAACTATATTGAACTGATAAACATGAATAAATGACCATGAGAATCCAAAGATTAAAGATCCAGTTAAACTAAGTAATATTGAGTCCTTAGAATCAAAAAATTTTATGAGTGATTTGTAAAAACCGAAAATATAAAAATAAATAATTGATAAGGAAGCTGGAATAAAAAAAGATCTCCAATTGGAATAAAAAATTTCTAATAAATTCGATGAAAATTCCGATGCTATAAAGGTAGCCATGGGCGGCCCAAATACAAGCCAACAAATAAACGCAAGAACAAAGTCGCTCAATATAATAAATATTAGTTTTTGCTTTCTACCCAAAGCTTTTAATTTTGATACAATCAAATCCATTTTAAATACTTATATTGATCCCCTATTTTAGCATTTTTGATGTAATTAAGTTTTGAAATAACTGAATTAAAATATATAGTTTCCGCAAAAGTTAATATTAGACTGAAGAAATTATAAAATACTTTATGTAATATAGAATTATCATGCCCATATTATTCACTCGAAACCTTATATGTTTTCTTGTTTTGATACTTCTTTTACCTTTAATGTTACTAGCAAGTATATTAATCTTTATTGAGGATGGGTTCCCAATATTTTTTAAACAGCGAAGAATAGGCAAAAATAAGGAGATTTTTACAATCTATAAAATCAGAACAATGAAAAATAATACTCCAGAACTAGGTACTCATCAGATTAATAAAAATTTTTTACTAAAAGTGGGTAGATTTATCAGGGCTATTAAACTTGATGAATTTCCACAATTGGTCAATGTAATTAAAGGTGAAATCAATCTCGTTGGTCCAAGACCTGGCCTTGAAAATCAATATCTGCTGAAAGAAGAAAGAGATAAAAGAAGTATTTTTGATGTTAAGCCCGGAATTACTGGATTATCTCAAATTTTAGGATACGACATGAGTAATCCACAAAAATTAGCTGAGATTGATATGAATTACATTGAGAAAAGAACCAACTATCTTAATTTTTTGATCCTGCTAGGGACGTTTTTCCCTTTAATCAAGAATTATCTTGTAAACAAAATAGGTGTTTCAAAGAATTTAAAGGTTATAAAAAATGTTTAAAAAAATTTTTAATAAACAACCAGTGCTGACAGAAACAAATACCCATGATCAAGATATGGCATTAAGATTGATGTTTGAAATAGCTATAAGTGATGGAAACCTTGATAAACAAGAGCTTCAATTAATTAAAAAACGTGCAAATAAAATTTTTCCTGAAGAGTTAAAAGTCTCAAGTGTTATTAAAAAAATTATTGATGAGACGGAAAGCTCATCATCTATCTACCCAACCGTTAAAAAAATAAACGAAGAATATCTAGCTAATGATAAAGAAAACCTTCTCAAACTCTTATGGGAAGTAGTTGCAGCTGATAAAATAGTTAGTCCTCATGAAGAGTCTTTGTATTTTAAAATTGCTGAATTAATAAAAGTTAAACGTACCAAGGCAAACCAAATTAAACAACAAAGTTCCTAAGGCTTATCTACAAATATTGGAGATGACCATGCTCTTTCATTAACCATACTTAAACAATCATCTACAAGATTTGTTCTAAAGCTGCCCTTGCAAAGTTTAAATTCATCTCTATCTTTTAAAAGTGATCCGTTAATCGCAAGCGTTGGTTCTTGTATTGCTCTCACGTAATAAATACTGTCTCTGGAATAATTCTGATCCTCAAAATCAACGATGCATTCAGTTAGTCCGTCGCATGGAATTGTCATCCAAGGATCTTGAATGAGAGGACCAACTTCTTCACCTGAGTATATTTGAGGGGTGATTTTGATAATTTCTATTTTTTCAATGATTTGTCTATCATTGCTTGGGTTGTAACATTCACCAGCACAAAGGTAATCCAGTCTCTCTGAAGAGAGTGAATCTATAGACTCACCTGAGCAACCTTCATTTTGCTTTAAACTCCCTGCGGCTCTAATTATAAATCTTGGATTTTGACTCATAGTGACATTAGAGCCCATTGGTAATTTTCCTTGAGGAGAATTAATTAAATCAAACCATAACAAAATTCTAGGTCCACTAGTTCCATAAACATTTTTACTTTTTAAGGCAGACCAAATTGCATCTTTTCCTCTTCCTGCCGAATGAACTGCCAAAATTCCTCCAGGATAAACGAAACTTGAAACTCTCTCACTATCAGGTTGACTTTCACCTGGAGTAATTTTAGGTATTTCTGGAAAATTTGGATCTTCAGCTTTATATTTATATTCCCACATTTTTGATTTGACTCCAGTTGCAAAAGTCATCTTACGTCTTTCGTATTGTTTATAACCTGTTCCTGGTCTAGCAGTATGATCATCTGTAGATGCTATAAATCCAAAATTGTATCTTTTTGGGTCTTCCTCAGATTGATCAAAATTAGAAATCGCTAATGCATATTGGGCAGATTGTTTTGGTCTGTAATTAAATGCTGGTTTAAAACAGTCTGTGCATTGATCGCAGCTTAACCATTCCTCAGGCTTTGCCTCTGGAAAGACCATATTAGTATATGGACCTCCAGCTAAAGTATATTTTTTTGCTAGCTCTACTCTCGCAGCGCATTCTTGTTCAGAAAGACCATCACAACGTTTTTTTTGCATTTCGCCTGCTTGCCAACAACATGGTAAGAAATCATCAGTTGGCTCAGGGCAGGTCATTGCATCATTTTGTAGAAAATTTGCTGACGCAATATCTCTGTATTCCTCACTATTGCCATGACCCGACATTATTTCTAATAATATTTGCTTATCAGGATCATGGCCATCTGCATTTAAACGATTATCCCAAGAAGTTCCTAATGGAACATGAAAGCCCCAAGACTGCCCATGCGGAATAACAATGCTATCAAAGTTCCATTCATCGAGTTTAGAGAAAAGTTCTTTGGGTGAATTTGCATACTCATAACAGTCTAGAGGTAATTCTGTTGACGTCACTCCCTCCTCACAATAAGGAATATTTCTAACTTCATTCAAGAGCCATTTCAAGTCTGAATAGCGTTTAAAATTAAAAATATCTATCCATCTGGCACTCACGGCTTGCTCAGTAGTGTCAAAAATTCCTAATCCAGAGTTGGGAGTTCTTGCGCCAATTGGCCTTGCAGGCAAATTATAAATATCCTTGAAGATAACATTTCTGTGACCCCAATGATTTTCTTTTGTTGTTCCTATCTGAGTCCACTCCCAACCTGGAAAAACAACCAAATCATTTGTTACGGGATCACTATTTGAAATATTGCATTGTTCAACAATCTTATTTTGTTGGCGCCAATGTTCAGGCGTTAAGCCTTCAGCATGATCATTAAAACTGAAAAAGTCTAAATTTGCGCAATATCGTGCAAAATCACATGCCATAGAACTATCGTGTGCGCCCTGAAGCCCCATCATCGGTAATTCTAGAGTAAATGCATCTATTGAATAAGTTGTGTGAACGTGCAAATCTCCAAATAATATTTGTGAT
>MDSV01164228.1_pt1 | contig 12863 bp, 12 predicted proteins | sample 810851 | NCBI WGS metagenome assembly MDSV01 (sample SAMN05326640, study PRJNA326480) | marine metagenome | isolation source: seawater | place: Atlantic Ocean: North East | collected 2012 | reverse complement strand
GGCGAGATATAAATCAGAAATTCAATCTATTGAGTCAAGCATGACTGATATGGAGAAAGAGGCTCTAGAGAGGGAGAATAAATTAAAAACATATTATGACGAAAAAGCTAAAATTCAAGAAGAACTCAATCAAAAGAAGTTAGATGAAACTAAGAAAGAGACTGAAGCACAATTTACGGCAAGAAAAATGGAAGAGCTTGATAAGTTAAACGCGAAAATTGCCGAAGAAAACCATCAAAAGAAGATACAAACCAAGAATGACGAACTTTCTCAAAAATTAGATGAGGTACTGAAAAAGCAACAAGCTGCTAATAAAGCCATGGAGCAATACCAAAAGGAGGCAAAAGAAAGACGCAAGGTCGAAGAAGAAAAGTTTAAGGCTGATTTGAAAAAATTGGTTGAAGAGCAAAAAAAGCAGAAAGAAATTGAAGCCTTCAAAGAAAAACAAAGAGCGGAGGAGGAAAAAAGAAAAATAGAGTTTGAAGAAAAGAAAAAGGAAGAAGAGGAAGCCAAAAAGAAAGAGCTGGAGTTAAGGGAAAAAGAAAAGCTAAGACTTGCTGAGGAGAAAAAGTTAGAGGAAGAAAACCGATTAAAGGAAGAGGCTGAAATGGCTAAAAAGTTTGAAGAGGAATTGAAAAAAGCAGAGGAAGAAGCAATGAAAGCAGAGCAGTTACTCGCTGACATGAAAAAGCAAGAGGAGCAAGATGCTTTAGATAGAGAAAAGAGACGTCAAGAAGAGCTGGAGAAACTTCGAAAAGAGCTTATTGGAAATTAAAAAACTAGATTTTTGATAACAAGTTTATAATATCTGATTCAATAATATCTGGTGTAGTTGTAGGGGAGTATCTTTTTAATACTTTTCCTTCAACCGAAATTAGGAACTTTGTGAAGTTCCATTTTATTCTACTGCCTAAGAATCCTCCCTTCTTTGCTTTTAAATGTTTGAAAATATCGTGTGTATTGGCTCCGTTAACATCAACTTTTTCTGTGAGTTGAAAAGTTACTCCAAATTTTGATTCACATGCTTTTTCAACTGTCTCATTTGATTCGGGCTCCTGATTTAGAAACTGTGCGCACGGAAATCCCAAAACCACGAGGCCGCTGTTGTTGTATTTTTGGTGTAATTCCTCTAATCCCTTGAACTGAGGGGCTAAACCACACTTAGTAGCTGTATTTACAGCTAAAATAACTTTTCCTTTGTAGTTGCTTAGTTCTATTTTTTCTCCGTTGGGTTTATTAATTTTGAAGTCGTAGAAGCTCATAATACAATTTTTAATAAATTTCGCTCTTTAAAGAACTTCAAGCAAGAGTTATATATTTAATTGGCTTATTTTTAGGTTAATTATCATCAAAGGTTATTATGAGCGGTCTTTTTGAAGAAATTAATTCTATTCCTAATCCATGCTTTGTCCTGGATGAGAGCTTGTTTGAGCAAAACATGGAATCTTTGTCTGCGCTTGAAAAAGAAAGTGGAGTCCAAGTTTTGTGTGCATTAAAAGGTTTTGCTATGTGGTCTTTTTTCTCGGGAATGATGAATTACATTAGTGGTGGTACCGCGAGTTCTTTGCATGAAGTACGATTAATTAATGATGAGATGGGTGTAAAGGCTCATAGTTGTTTTGCCGTATATGATCAGGATGAGTTTCCTGAAATTCAACAATTAAGCTCACACATAACGTTTAATTCAATCCGACAGTTTGAGCGTTTTAAAAATGAATTAACTAACGATGTAGAGTATGCATTTAGAATCAATCCTGAATTCTCTAATGTAGATGCTAATGCATATAATCCTTGTTTACCGGGTAGTAGATTTGGAATACTATCAAGTGATTTGCCAAAAGACTTACCAAAAGAAATCACAGGGTTACATTTTCATTCTCTTTGTGAATCAAGTGCTGAAGATTTTCAGGCTGTTTTACTTAAAATAGAACTCAGTTTTAGTCATTTATTGCACCAAGTTAAATGGGTCAATTTTGGCGGTGGGCACCACATTACTCAAAAAGGATATAATCTAGAATTATTATCTTCTTTACTTATCTCAATTGCAGAAAGATATAACGTAGAAATATATATTGAACCAGGAGAGGCTATTGGTCTCAATGCCGGTTTTTTAACAGCAAAAGTTGAGGATGTTGTTGAAAATCATGGCGAAAAAACTGCTGTTTTGAATGTTAGTTTTGCGGCCCATATGCCAGATTGTCTCGAAATGCCTTATAAACCCGAAGTATTTTCCGAATCATCAAAAGGTTTTAATTTTACTTTGGGTGGTAATACATGTATGAGTGGAGATTTTGTAAGAGGATTTCATTTCGAAAATGAATTGAAAGTAGGCCAGCGCTTAGTTTTTAAAGACATGGCTCACTATACTTTTGTGAAAACAACTTTTTTTAACGGTGTAAAACATCCATCATTAGGTGTTTGGACAAAGAACAACGAGTTTAAACTCCTAAAAGCCTTTTCTTACGAGGACTTTAAATATCGACTTTCCTAGAACTGATTTAATTTTATTAAAAAATCTTAAGAATTTTTATTTCTGACTTTTGTTTTTCATTTTAGACATAAATTAATTAAATCTATGAAAGAATCATTTTTGGAGTACACCAAATACATCTTGGACAAAGTGAGTTTTGATATCGAGCTCCTAAAAAAAGAATATGAAAAAGCGCTTAAAATTCTCAAAACAGAAGAGGTCTCGCAATTGAATAGTTGGATTAAAAGAGAGGGTTTAAACCTACAACCAATTTATTTAAACAAATAAAAAGGTAAAGTTCCCTTGTTTGTTTTTAAAAATAATTAAAACAGTTTTTTAAAATTAGTTGAAAAAATCATTTTCAAGATTTTTAGTGATTGCGTTCCAATTATATGTTTGCATCACAAATCTTTTTCCATTTTTAATTATTTCATTTTTTAACTCTTGATTTTCAATCAATCTAAATACTGCCTCAACATATTCTTTAGGTGTTTGACCAATTAAAATTTCCTCATTATGTTTCGCCTTTAAAGCATTGTTTGCCAATTCAGAAGTAATACAGGGCAATTCCATAGACATTGCCTCTAGTAATTTGTTTTGTAATCCCGTGCCAATTTGTAGCGGAGCCAGAAAGACTGAGGCATCGTTGTATGCATCTCTTATATCATCTAACCAGCCACTAATATGAATGTTTTCATTTCTAAGTGCTTTCACACTGTTACTTGGGGTGGCTCCCGCTATTAGAAGCTTAATATCCGGTTTTCTTTTGATAAGTAAAGGCATCAATTCCTTCGCAATATATTCAACAGCATTTACATTAGGAGGATAACTCATATTTCCTGTAAAAACAATATCATATGTTTTTTTTTCTTTTTTTGTCGGTTGAAAAAAATCGTGATCTACTCCATTAGGAGAAACTTTAATTTGATTTGATTCTTTAAAATAAAACGAGGATTTATCTTGCTCTGAAATAATGTATGTATTATTAAACCATTTGAAAACCTTTTCTTCATATCTTTTTAAACGAATAAATTCAAATTTAAAAATGATCTTTTTAATTCCTTTCGCCTTATCCATTCTCCTTTCAACTCCTTTTGAAAAGGTATCCATATAGTCCAATGATTTTGAAATGGTTCTACTTTTTGAGACGTACTCTGCCATTCTTATCAGTTGAACAAAAATATGATCGGGATTTTCTTTTTTAATTATTTTATTAAAAAAGAAATGCGCACCAGTGTTGAAAAAATAACCTACTTGAAAGGGATAGCCTATTATGCCTGCAATAAACATATTAATTGCAATACTCAGTTTTGAAGTTTTGTAAACATATATTTTGCTTACATATTTGCCTAATTCCGTTTCTGCTTTTTCTGAAAGTTTCTCCTCAGAAATACAACACAATATTATATCAGATTTTTCACTTAGATATTTAATTTGATAATAGGCTCGAAGTTTGTCCCCTTTTTCTAATGGATAGGGGATTCTTGAGGTGAAAAATAATATTTTCTTTTTATCAGTCACTCGCTTTTAAGTCTTCAAAAAATAAAATCATTTTTTTGCTAATTTGATCATTACTGTATTCCGAAGCTATCAAATTTTTTGCATTGTTTCCGATTTCATTACAATAATTTTGATCTTCAAGGCACATACAAACAGCTTTGGCAAAATCTTCAGGATTATCTGCAATTATAATATTTTTACCGGATGTACAATTAATTCCCTCAGCTCCAATTGTGGTTGAAATTATTACTTTCCCAAGAGCCATTCCTTCAATAATTTTTATTCTCATTCCCGAACCCGATAAAACCGGAACAATCATTATTTTTTTTGACAAATAAAAATCTTTTGCACTCTTTACTTTTCCTATAACTCTTACCCTTGGAAGATTTAAATTAAAATAAGAGTCAGGCATTTCTCTCCCTGCCAAGTAAAGAGTTGCATTAGTTTCAGCCTTATTTATTCTGGGCCAAACATTATGTAAAAACCAATCTACACCTTCAATATTTGGAAGCCAGTCCATTGATGCTATATGAAAAACAGAGTTTTCCTCAACAGACTTATTATCTATTTCTTCAGTGTTAATAATATAACCTGTCGGGATTGCTGTGATTTTCTTTTTAAAACCAAGGTTTTTAAAATCATTTTCATCAACTTTAGTCATAGCTGCAATCCCATCGATTGTTTCAAGGACTTCAATTTCAAAATTCTTAAGCCTTTTTGCCAGTAAAGTGATATACTTCTTTTTAATAGGGTTTTTTGTGTTCTTACTAATTCTCTCCCAAATCTTATGTTCAACATTATGCGCTCGTAAAACAACCTTCGCTTTACTTAAGGATTTGATTGTCGGAATATAAGGTGAAACAAATAGGCTCTCAATAATTATAACATCAAATTTTTCTTTGATGAGAATTTTTTGAATTTGTTTTGTAAAATTAACACTAATAAATCTTTCGATATTGTATGATTTTTTAGTAAAAAGATTAAAAAAAGCATCTCTTAGGCGAATGCTAGTATCGATGAAAACAGATTGAAAATTTGTGCTCTCGAGGTATTCTTTTGATAAATTATCGTAAACAACGGGATGTTTGGGAGTTGTAATTGCAAGAACAGTTACTTGATGTCCATTATTTAATAGTCCTTGTGTCGTATTATTCATTGCAATAGCTCCACCATCAACTGCCGGGAAAGGAGGCTTATTACAAATTTGTAAAATATTCATTCTTACAGGTCTATTAAAGAGTATTTCAAGGAATAACTAAATATACGATTTTAAGGGGTAAGGAGAGTCGGATTCTTAGTGGTTATTTAATTTAAAGAGTCTTTTGATTCCTTTTTTGTAAGCCTCCCATCTAAAAAGAGCTGAATCAGTAGAGGCCTTGTAGGTAAGGAAAATCCCAATTGGAGTGAGTATAATCGGAGCGAACCACATTCCAATTACAGGGTTGAAATCACCCTTCTTACAAAGCTTTTCCATTGATGTAGAAATCACATAATAAACTAAAAATAGAATAACTCCTATTACTACTGGAAGTCCTAGACCTCCTTTTCTAACAATAGCTCCAAATGGTGCTCCAATGAAAAACATCACTAAACAAGCTATAGCCATTGAGTAGCGTTTATTTATTTCTGTGGTATGTTGGCTTGCATACTTTCTTTGATTATTAAAAGTAGTAGAATAGTTATTTATTCTGTTAGCTGCCTGAGCTGACTGACCCTTTGCTGTTTTAAAAATTATTCTTCTTTTCAAAGAGTCGCAATTATTTATTTTATACATTAGAGAATCATAGTTTCCTGAAGAAAGAGTATCACTTAGAAATGTAGTGTCTGGTCTAAAGTAGTATTTATAGTGTTGCCTTTCAACAAACTTATTAAGAGATTCGTTTCTATCTAACTCAACACTATCTCTGCTTAAAATTATTTCGTTAACCGGGATGTTTTTAAATGATTTACCTCTGTTATTAGGATTTGATTTTTCAAATTTGAAACTGGACAAATCAAAAATAATCCGATTATTATCAAAATGGTTTCTTACGAACGGCAACTTTCTCATTTTACCTGGACGGATTTTTTCACTATCTCTCTTATACGTGTTTCCATCAATAAGATTTAATATGAGATGTTTTCCTGATTTAGATAACTCTAAATTACCTGAATCAGATGCAATGAAACCACCTTGCCCGTTTTTTGAGTCATCGAAAATCAGAACGTCAGCAATAGTCTTATCCTTGTATTTTTTTCCTATTCTTAAAGTATAACCTTTAAGTTGGCTATAAAAAACTCCCTCAGGTATAAGCAACTCAGGTTTTGATTTTCGAATATCTCCAACTAACGAGGAAAGTTTTTTATTAGAGTAGGGTAAGTAGTTGTTTGAGAAATAAAAGGCACCAATTACAACTAGAATACAAAAGAAAAACAAAGGTCTCATAACCTTAATTAAGGAAACGCCTAGAGATTTCATTGCAGTGAGCTCTATGTTCTCTCCAAGCTTTCCGTACGTCATGGTGCTGGATAGTAATATAGCGAGTGGAAGAGAAAATGGGATTTGATTCAGAGCTCCACGAGCAATCATCTCCAGAATAATATGAAATTCTAGCCCTTTTCCAATTATATCCTCCAGATATTTAACCATCCAGATCATCAATAACAAAAAGTTGCTTATTGTAAATGTTATAGCAAAGGGACCAAAAAAAGTTATAAAAACTAGTTTATGGAGTTTCTTCATTGGGGGAATAGAGCTTTAAGCTCCCAGTGTAATAAATAAATCTCTAATTTGATTATCCCATAGCATTTTAGATTCTTCTACCTCATCTTCTTCTGCAAAATCGGTGATTAAAAGAGCTACATCATTCGTTATTTCGTCGATTTGAATTCTCATTTCAAAATATGTGTCATCCTCATCATCATCCCATTGAAATCTTATGAATTGTTTGTCTTTTTTTCCTACAATACTTGCTAGTTGACCTGAACCTTCCCAAAAAAACTCCATTTTTTTGCCGTTGTCGTAGAGGGTAATTTCATCACAAAACCACTCTGTAAGCTTTGAAGAGTCAATTAGAGAGTCGTAAAGTACTTTAACAGATGACTTAACAGGATATTCTAATTCAAATTTAACCATAACAATAATAAAATGATAAGCGCAATTTACAAATTATATAGCTTACAAAGGAAGGTAATTCGCCAAAAAATTATTAGTAATGATAAATTTATTTATTTGAAGAGTTTAAAAGTTAATTGAATGTTATATATTTGCGCTCTCTTTTAAAGAATCAATTGCCGAGGTAGCTCAGCTGGCTAGAGCGCAGGATTCATACTCCTGAGGTCGAGGGTTCGAGTCCCCCTCTCGGTACAAAAAAGGCAACTTGTCAAAGTTGCCTTTTTTTGTTAGTAATTTGAATTAAAAAGTGACTTAAAGGGATTTATAATATTCTGAAAAAAGGATTTGTAATGTTTGTCTTTTTCCCCTAATCCCACATTAAGCTCTTCTACATCTTTTGATTTTACAAGAGTTCCAAATATTCTATCCCATATTGCCAGTTTTGACCCAAGATTTTTATCGTACAGCTCCTTTTGTGAGCTATGATGTATTTGGTGCTGAAATGGGCTAATAAGAAAGTTTTCTAACCAATTGAAGTAGGTTAACTTAATATGTGAGTGACGCAAGTTTGCACCCCAAGCATTAAAAGTCAATAGTAAAATGTTTACACCAAAGTAGGTTTGTGGGGTAAAATAGCCACGGTTTAGATAATCAAACATTGAATTTACTATTGTGATTACCACAAGAGCTCTTAGGTTATTAATAACAAGCTCGATAGGATGAATTCTATATTGAGTTATAGGGTTAAGAGCCGTTGATGAATGATGAACTTTATGAAATGCCCATAAGAAAGGAATTTTGTGATATAGCAAGTGAAGAATATAATAACTAAAATCACCAATAACTAAAAGGGATATTAAATAAAATGTAGTCAGTAAACTCAGTGAATATCCTTTTGGAGCAGGGCCGACAGTATTTGCTATGAACTCTGTCAATTCATAATGATAATTCTTTGCCGCATAACTAAATGTTGCAATAATAAAAAGCTTTACAAAAGCGTTAAAAAACAAAAAGAATAAATCAACAAGCGCAGTTTTACTCAAAAAGTTTTCTTTTGGGAAGAGAAATTTGATGAGATTTTTATTCGGATGCTTTTTCTTGCGGTATTTAAAATACACAAAAGAACCCAGCGCAATAGAGGTTAAAAGATAAAACCAATAAATTCTTTTAGATGGATTAATAAAATATCCAAGTGACTTACCATAAACATCAATTAATAAATGTTTAAGTTCTAAAAGCATTACATTAATTTAAAGGTTTAAAATTTAGGGCAATTCTTACAAGGTTTCTTATGCTTCTTATACTTTTTACAGCATTTCTTTTTTTTGCATTCAATGCCACACTCTTCATTTAGAGCATTGTTTGGTAATTCAAAAGATTGATTTTTTAAAATCACTGAACAAAATTATTTTAAAAATCGACATTTTTCAATACCACAAATAGGGTATTGGTAAAAAACACAGCAAATATAGATTATTATTTTTGAGTGTCCCCAAGTGTCAAAGCAAATTGAATGATATTTGCTCCCATTTTGAGAGCTCTAATTCGATTCTCTTCACTATCATTATGAACCTCTTGATCTTCCCAACCATCTCCCAAATCCGATTCAAACGTATATAAAACAACAAGTTTGTTGTTATGAAATAAGCCCATTGCTTGAGGAGGCTTATTATCATGTTCGTGAATTTTAGGAAGACCCTTGGGAAAGCTATACTTCTGGTGAAAAACAGGGTGAGTGAACGGAAGTTCAATGAGTTTTTGCTCAGGAAACAACTTCTTTAGTTCTCTACGAACAAATTTATCCATCCCATAATTATCATCAATATGCAAGAATCCGCCATTTTCAAGGTATTTTTTTAAATTTGCTGCATCATCGGCCGAGAATATAACATTTCCATGTCCCGTCATGTGAAGAAAGGGATAATTAAAGATTTCATCGCTTCCAACAAAAACCTGGTCAGGAGTTTCATGAATATTAGTTGAAATATTCTCATTGCAATATTTAATTAAGTTGGTAACAGAAGTAGGGTTGGAATACCAATCTCCGCCTCCATTGTATTTCAGAACAGCAATTTTATAGGTTGCCTGTTTATTAAATGAAAATCCAACACCTATAAGAAGAAGGACAAGAGTTATTTTAAAATTGTTTTTCATAATTCAAATTAATTGTAGTACAAGCAACAATACCCGCTGTCTCAGTTCTTAAACGTGACTTACCTAATGAAATAGGTTCAAAGCCATTTTTCAAAGCTAATTCAATTTCATTTTTTGAGAAGTCACCTTCTGGACCAATTAAAATCAAGGTTGGTTCTTTAATTTTTAAAGTTTTTAATTCAATCTTTTCATTATTATCACAATGCGCTATAAATTTTCTTTTGTATCCACTATTAATTATTTCTGTAAGCGAGGAGAGTTCATTAAAAATAGGAAAATGAAAGTTTTTACTTTGCTTGCAAGCTGAAACAATTATTTTATTTAAACGCTCAACTTTAATTGTTTTTCTTTCAGAGTGAAAACAAATAATCGGAGTTATTTCCGAAATACCTATTTCAGTACATTTTTCAAGAAAAAATTCAAATCTGTCTATATTTTTTGTGGGAGCTATAGCAATATGTAGCGGAGGAGCTATCTTTTCTGTTTTTTCACTTTGTATTACCTCAAAACCACATCTTTTAAAATCAGCATCTATTATTTTAGCCGTGAACAAATTTCCAAAACCATCCGTGATTGTTATTTGATCGCCCACACATTTCCTAAGCACCTTTATACAGTGTTTGCTCTCAAACTCATTAAGCTCTCCTAGCTCAATTTCATTATTATTTGCAATGAAAACATGCATAAATTAAAGTTACTCTTTTGCAATTAAAATAAGTAACTACTTTTCATTAAAATAGTTTTTTGACGCATGTACCATTAGGTCATATACGTCGGGGTATTTAGATGCAAGATAATCAAATGAAGTGTCCATTGTTTTTGTTCCAAATGAACCTCCTGAAAACATCCAGAGAAAGAAATTCAAAACATATTTATCTCCTACTTTTTCCAATTCTTTGTACAAGACCTCTTTGTTGTTGTTTATAATTTTGACTGCTTCTGCATAAAATATCTTCGTATTTTTTCCTGTTGCCCTCATATCTGTTTTTTGAGCAAACTTCATGAAGATCATGAGGTAAGTTGTTCTACCCGTAAAGTTTTTCTCAAAAACAGTATGTAGGTATCTTTTAGCCTCTTTTTTAAGATTAAGCTCTGGTACTTCGCTGGAAAAGAACAATTCTAATTCAACGCCTGATTTTGGAAATCGATTTAAAAAAGACCTCCTGTAAGTCAGATTTTTTGGGTTGTGATTCATATGTCGATAAGATTCTCTTAATCGAGAGCATTCTTCATGAAGTACTTGCTTATCAATCTTCAATACAAAATTGTATTCAAATTTCGCAATTGTCGTAAACGTATAATCCTCTATTGTTTTAGAGTGGAAGAATTTATTTTTATATCCAGCCTTTAACGTAAACGTTCCTATTTTTGGTAAGCTTAATTTGTATTTACCAAAATTATCTGTCTTTGTTTGAGCAATTATTTCTCCCTTTTCCCAAATTTGAACATAGGTTTTTGGAATTACAAAACCCTGATCAGAGGTTATTGAGCCTGCTAATTCAAGAGTATTGTTCGAATACTTAAATGATAAACAAAAAATACTGATAATAAAGATTGAAACGTACTTTCTCATTTAAATAACATTACGTTAAGCCTGCCTATAGGTTTTATGAATTTCATTTGTTGATAAATCAATAGTTAAGATAACAATTACTATATAAAAGCTTGTTAAATTGCATAAGAGTACTTATGGAGTTTGCAATAGTCGATATAGAAACAACAGGTGGTTTTGGAGCAAAAAATAAAATCACCGAAATCGCAATTATTATCCATAATGGAGAAAATGAAATTGAACGTTACTCTACACTAGTTAATCCCCAAGCCTTCATCCCCAAAAACATAACAGCTTTAACAGGTATAACCAATGAAATGGTGGAAGATGCTCCCCCTTTTTATGAGGTAGCTAAAACTGTTTGGGAAATGACCGAAAACAGAATATTCGTTGCTCACAATGTTGGTTTCGATTACAATATAATTCGGAATGAGTTTAAAGATTTAGGGGCTAGCTTTCAACGAAAGAAACTTTGTACTATTCGGTTAGCAAAAAAGATTTTTCCAAACAAAGCCTCCTACAGCCTAGGAATACTATGCGAGTCATTGGGAATTCCATTAAAAAATAGGCACAGAGCTCTTGGAGATACAGAAGCCACAGCACTTCTTTTTAAATTGATGTTCTCATCAAGCTCACAAAAAACCTTCGAGCAAGAAGTAAAAAACCTTAATAAGGAAGCTAAACTACCCTCCAGTTTGTCTGCCGACACATATAATAATTTACCTGAAAAATGCGGAGTATATTATTTTTACAATGACCAAAAAGACGTAATTTATGTAGGTAAATCAAAAAATATTAAAAAGCGAATTACGCAACATTTCACCGGAATTGACTCAACCACCCGTAAGAACAATATGATGAGAGAAATCGCTGATGTTTCTTATGAGTTAACCGGGTCGGAGTTATTGGCTTTGTTAAAAGAGTCAGAAGAAATAAAAACCCTATCTCCAAAATTCAATCGAGCACAAAGGCGAATTCGATTTAACATAGGAATCATTCAATATCAAGATCAAAACGGTTATTTAAGATTGGGTATTGATAGAAAATCTATTACAAATGCGCCTTCGTATTTAAAATTCACCTCACAAAGTGAAGCACGTAACTTTTTACATCACATTGTAAAAAAAGGAAACTTATGTCAAAAACTAGTGGGCTTGCAAACCGGCAAAGGAGCTTGCTTTGAAGAGCAACTGGGTATGTGTAACGGCGCATGCACGAAAACAGAAAGTCCAGTAAAATACAATGCCAGAGTAAAAAAAACAATTGAAGCTTATTCTTTGGCCGGAGACAGCTATTTAATTAAGGATATCGGAAGAAACGAGGATGAGTATAGTGTTACTTGGGTACAAAATGGATCCTATCAGGGATATGGCTATTTTTCTCATGACATACAAGATTCTGAATTAATAAAAGAAGGGATAAAGAGAGCTATGGATAATAGAGACGTAATTGGAATTATAAAATCCTTCCTCAATAAAAATAAACTTGAAGTAATTCCCATAAGAAATACGGAACAACAAGGAATGTTGTTCTAATTCACAAAAGGTGTATTAATTTTGTGCTTTGGAAATGTCAAAAAGACTTATAAAAAACATACTACTTGTATTTGTAATCGCATCTTATTGTAGGCTTGTGTTTACATTGACGAACCTAAGTTACTTTTCAGAGCTTAATATTTCCACCTTTTTTTACGGACTAAGGTTTGATTTAGTCTCTATTGCCTATTTATTTTCTGCTTTTTTTATTTTTTCATTAATCCCTTTTAAAAATCAAGAAAATAGGTGGAAGAGAGGTTTGATGATTGTTTTTTTCCAAATAGGGTTAAACATAACTCTTCTATCTAATTTTATCGATACCATTTATTACAATTTCACCTTTAAAAGATCTACAGGCGATATTTTCAATTTAATTAATACCGGAAATGAATTTACTCGATTAATACCTCAGTTTTTAAAGGATTATTGGTTAATAGTTGTTGTTTATATCTTTTCCGTTTATCTCTTTACATTTGTTTATAATAAAATAAATAAAATTGGTTCTAACTTAATTCTTAATGGAACTAAATCCTGGACAACACAATTTTTAGGGTTAAT
>MDSV01175057.1_pt1 | contig 12865 bp, 13 predicted proteins | sample 810851 | NCBI WGS metagenome assembly MDSV01 (sample SAMN05326640, study PRJNA326480) | marine metagenome | isolation source: seawater | place: Atlantic Ocean: North East | collected 2012 | reverse complement strand
TTAATATACTTGTAACGACGGAATTTATTACGAGTTATTTTATGTTTTCTAAAAGAGGGCCTAACATTCTCTTTTATGTCTCTCAGAGATTCAATCGAGCCAAAATCACAAGGTTGATTAACTTTTTTTTCGGGATATATTGGTTTACTTTTTTCAAATTCTATTTGGGCTTCAGAAAAAACACTTATAACTAGAAGTAAATAAAATAAAATTCTCATTTCTTTGATTTTAAGGAAAACTATTTAAAATACTATCGTTTACTTTTAAACTATTCCTTGTAGTAATTTCAATACGGAGGATTTTTTTCTCGTTGATATTGGAACTGATGATCCATCAAACATTTTTAAATAACCCCCATCAATCTTTACATATTCTTTTAAATGATCAATATTAATCAGATGACTTTGATGAACTCTATAAAAACCAAACTCTGACAACATTTTATCATATTCTTTTAATGTTTTAGTAACCAGTATCTTACTGCCATCAGCAAAATAAAAATTAGTGTAGTTAATATTGGACTGACATCTAATGATATTTCCTATTTCAACAATGTCAATCTTATCTTGGGAATGAAGCGCTAATCTTTTATTTGATTTCTCCTTTTCATTAATATTTAACTTCAGCAAGTTATAATCATCATTATTTATAGATTTAACCTTATCTACGGAAGATTTAAGTTCATCCATATCAATAGGCTTTAATAAGTAATCAATTGCTGAAAGTTTAAATGCTTTAATTGCATACTCATCAGAAGCTGTTGTGAAAATTATTTTAAAATTAATTTCCCCCAGTAATTCTAATAGATCAAAGGCTGTACCCTCATTGATTTGTATATCTAAAAAAACAACATCAGGCTTTTTAGATTTTATTTCTTTAGCTGCAGAAATGACCCCATCCGCAGTACCTACAACCAAAACCTCAGGACAAAACTCATTTAAATCTTGAATTAAATTTTCACGAAATTTTTCTATGTCATCAACAACTACAGCCTTCATTTTTTAAACAAATATAACAACTAAAAAACCTTAAAAGCAATTTAACCAGTAAACAACAGTTGGTGAACCTTTGTTTTGCATTTAAAACCTAAAAATGCCAATATATTCGCTCAATATGTAAATAGCTATGGTAAAAACTACTCTAATCGTCATTTTTGCTTTATTAATTTCAAACTTATGCTTAGGAAGAAAAGTACAAAGTATAAACTCAGGAAATTGGAAAGACCCAAAAACATGGAAAAACGGAATAAAACCCTCACTTTCAGACTCTGTTGTAATTAACCCAGGAGATACTGTTTTTATTAACTCTTCATCTGCTAAATCCTTCCATCTAAAAAATACAGGAATAATATTTTTTAAATCATCTACAAACTCTTTGAATTGTTCTGAAATTTATTTTGAAAATGGTGAAATAACAGGTAATTCTATCGGTATATTACAAACAGAAACTATTTCTTTTTTTGGGAATTCTATTCTTGGAAAATGTGATTTAAAAGTATCAAAAACAACTTTTATTAAAGATTCTCTAATCATTACGAGTTCCAGTGGAGTTAAAAAACTAGGCTCGATTACAAACAATGGTACAATCATAAATATAGCTAATGAAAATATTAACCTAAGTGGAAATTTTGAAAATAATGGTAAAATAAAATTTAATAAGGGAGCATTGATTTTTTCCAATCCTGCCGTTATTTTTGGATCATTATCTGTAAAGGTGCTTAAATTATCGGATAGCTTAATTATAATGGATACAATAACTGTAACCGAAGAAATAGCTGGAAAAGGAAAGTTAATCAACAAAGGAATAGTACAACTTGGAATAACAGATTCTAAGTTCAATATTGATTCAATAAACTTAGGTTTTCCAGGTAATGAGTTACACTTTATCCGAAAGGGTAAGCAAACGGTTCCAAAAATAAGCAACGATAAGGCAAGAAAGATTGTATTTCAAGGAGAAGGAATTTTCACATTAAGTAATTATGTAACGATTGACACTCTTGAAATAAGAAATAATTCCTCACTTGAAATAAGCAGTAAAATTGATTTAAGTTCGATAGTTGGCAATGATGGCTCTAAACTTTTAACCTCAAATGATTTTTATTTAAAGGATATAAATGATTTGATTTTTCAAAAAAACTCAACAATCCAAATAAATAACAATCAAGAATTGGAAAATTCTATTCAGACAGGTAATTTAATTATTAATGAGGGATTTTTCTTAACTCTAAATAGCGATAATGACACTTTAAGAATCGGCGGGGACTTCGGTGGGCTCGGAATTTTAAACGGAAATCCAATTATTGAATACAATGGTAAATCCAGACAGATAATTAAAAAAAGGAAATATAAAAAACTTATTTACAATAACTCGAGTTTAGATTCATCAACTTTTTACGGAAATAGTTCGATTGAAAATCTTGAAATCAAAAAAGGGAAACTAAAAATTGGTGACTTAAAGATTAATAAATGTCAAATAGACTCTTTTGGACAACTAATAATCGGCGGTAACGCTCCTGTTTTTATGGATACAACTAGAATTTCAGGAAGTTTAATCATAAATTCAAACGAAGCAAACCCTAAATTTAATTTCTTAAGGATAACATCACATGGTACTTTCAATAATAATTCTAGCTCTGACATTACAATATCAAAAGGAGTATTTAATGACGGAAATTTTTTAGGATGTTTAGGAACAGCCTGTGATTATAATTTCCTTAATGAAAAGGTCTTCTTTTCAGGAACTGACACCGTTTTTATTTCTAGAATCAAAGCAAAAAAAGTATACAACAATGGAATTGTTTTCGTGAAAAAAAAAAATAGGTATTGACTCCCTTTTTAACTTATCAAAAGGAACTTTACTATTGGCTGTAGACACGCAAAACATCTCGGGAATAATGGATTTCACAACTAAAGGAAACAAACTTGTTTTTAACAAAAAAGGGAATCAAAAAACCCCAATATCATTAACTAATACCCATCATCTTACTTTTCAAAACAGGGGTAATAAATCAATTTCATCTAACCTTGCAATAACCGGTAATTTAGAAATTGGAAAACAAGCCTTTTTGCAAACAGATTCATTTCAAATCATAGGAGGATCAAACGGAAGAATTTCAATTGATTCTCTTTCTTCTCTAAGTCTTGGTCATAATTACAGTACAAAATCTATTGAATTCCCATTAAACTTCTCCCGTATTTTTTGCCATGATTCTTCTTTAGTCATTTACGAATCTAAAGGAAATCAAAAAATAGACTCAAAACCTCATTACGGAAATTTAACCATAGATGATGGGGCAATAGATTCATGTGAAAAAGATATTTCAGGAGACTCTCTAATTGTAAAAGGTAATTTGATGCTTTCTGAATCATCACTTACGTTAGTTGTAAAAAATAAAACAGTGGATTTAAATGGGAATTGGAATGGCCCTGGAAATATTGACTTTACAACAGGACTATTCAAAATTGGAGGTGATGGAAACTCTAACGGAAAGGTAAATGAAGGGAAATCAGAATTCATATACGATGGGAAAAACTCTCAAAAAATCAAAATCGGTAATTATTACAATTTAACAATTGATAAGATTGGAAGAGCCTACACTAAGGCAAACGAAGGAAGTTTATGGGTAAAAAATGTAGCATGGGTAAAAAATGGAAATCTAGATTTTAATAGTGAAAGATGCGATATTCTCAACTTAAAAATCGACGATTCAGTTACTTTTAGTTCAAAGTATCAAGAAAAATATTTTGAAAATATTTTGGTGAATACTACAGGAGTATTCTTACTAGATTACAATGAAGACATCTATATTTCAGGCAATATTAATTGCCATGGGCGTTTTATATCCAAAAGAGGGAAAATACTCTTTTCTGATTCTTTAAAAACTCAAAAAATTAATGGATTTGGTGAAATTGAAATGGGAAAAATAGTTCTTTTTAAAAAATCGAGTTACTTAGAAATTTATTCTGACTTGACTCTAACGGACACTCTTTTTTTAGAACATGGAAAAATCGAATTAAATAGTGAGATAAAGCTAGATTCACTTGGGTATATTAAAGGTGAAACCTCAAAACACCCCATTACTGGATTTGGTAAAATATATGGAAATACTCTAATCAAAAAAGGCGTTTATAACAATATCAAAGGATTAGGAATAACACTCATAACCTCGTCTCCGATGGGAGAAACATTAATAGAAAGAAAATTTAAAGCATCACAATTGGAAAATGGTAAAGGAATTAATAGAATTTATACTATTGAACCTTCTTTAATTTCAAACCTAGATGTAACTATGCTTTTTAACTATTGGGACTCAGAGTTGAATGATAACCTTGAAGATGAACTAACTCTTTTCAAATCAAATGATTTTGGCAACACATGGAAGGAAGAAGGCGGTGTGATAAACACATCAAATAATTCAATTACTCTTAAAGGTATTAACAGCTTTTCTGAATGGACTGCAGGAACTCCACCTTTAAATATTTTAGCTGTTGAACTTCTTTCTTTTGAAGCTCTAAGAAAAAATGATGGTTCAATTTTTATTGACTGGGAAGTCTTAACTGAACTTAAAACAAAAGTCTATCAAATTAACTACTCACTTGACGGAATTAACTTTGACTCATTAACCACTTGTAATGCCGTAAACAGTGTAAATTATGATTTTACTTGGTACAACGCACCAAATCAAACTATCTTTTTCGAACTTATTGAAATTGAAATCGACAATAATTTAAACTCTTTAGACACCACTTTTGTTTATCCTTTAATTGGACGAGAACCCGAAGTATGGATTTCTAAAAATAAAATTCACACGAATTTTTTCCCTACCGGAACAATAAATGTTTTCAATAATGAAGGTAAATTGATTTCTCATAACTCATTTGACATATCTAATCTACCATATGGGGTTTATTATATTGAGTTACTAAATGAAATTGACAGATGGACTTTTGAATTTGTTAAATACTAAATATTGATTTTATTTCATGCTTAGCCAAAACTCCAGAAGAACTTTTTATTAACACTCCTTTTTTATAGAAAAACAAACTAGGTACTCCCCTTACTCCCATCTTAGAGGCTGTTTCTTGATGACGATCCACATCTATTTTCACAATCCTTATACATTCTCCCAGTTCTTCTTTCAAATCTTCTAATATTGGAATTAAAGTTTGACAAGGACCACACCATGTTGCATAAAAATCAACCAATACATTTTCATTACTATTAATTAATTCATCAAAATTTGCCATAATAAAGTTATTTGTCAATAATATTTCTAAAAGTTAGATTCATTCTCGGAATTTTGACCTTCTTGGTTTTTGGTAATGCGTGTTTCCAATGGTGCTGTATGACTCCACTCATTACTAATAAACTTCCATTTCCTAATTGTATATCAACTTTCTCCTTAGTATCATTATGCTTAAAAGAAAATTTTCTTTCTGCACCAAGACTCAATGATGCAATCACCGGATTTTTCCCCAATTCCTTTTCGTTATCAGCATGCCATCCCATTCCATCTTCTCCTGTTGGATAATAATTAAGTAAACAAGAATTATATTTTTGCCCTGTTGATTTCTCTACTAAAGATCGTAGCTTTAATAAGGTTCTGGTCCAAGGTTCTGCTTTTCGTTTTATCTGAGAATAACCATATAAGAAAGAATTATTACCTACCCATCCTGTTAAACGATTCATAACATAATGCTTTCCAAAAATAATGGATTCATCATTTTTAAAATTGACCTCTTTTAAAAGTTTAGGAATAAATGCTATCGCCTTTTCGGGTATTATCAAGGCTTTATTGTAATAAAGTATTCCGTCTTTTGGTAACAAGTTTCTATTTTTATCAATTGGAAATAGCATTTTTTTCACCAAATGATTATTTACTTTTTGGTATGACTTTTTTCAGAAATCACTTTTCTATAAGTTTACAAATAGCTTACCATGTTTGACAAAATCAATTAAAGAGCGAGTCAACAAATTCTTTTCGATCAAAAACCTGTAAGTCCTCCATTCCCTCTCCCACACCAATAAATCGCACAGGGATTTTAAATTGATCAGAGATACCAATTACAACTCCGCCCTTCGCAGAACCATCTAATTTGGTTAGCGCAAGAGAAGTTATCTCCGTCGCTAATGTAAATTGCTTAGCTTGTTCAAAAGCATTTTGACCCGTTGATCCATCAAGAACTAATAAAACTTCATGCGGTGCACCAGGAACAACTTTATCCATAACTCGTTTTATTTTAGTCAACTCCTCCATTAAATGAGATTTATTGTGCAGTCGACCTGCGGTATCAATTAATACAACATCTGAACCTTTTGATTTAGCTGATTGAAGAGTATCAAATGCAACTGAAGCAGGATCAGCATTCATTCCCTGCTCAACAATTGGGACTTCAACTCTTTTTGCCCATATTTTTAATTGATCAACTGCGGCAGCTCGAAATGTATCTGATGCTCCTAGCATAACTGATTTACCTGAGTTTTTAAACTGATGAGCGAGTTTTCCTATAGTAGTTGTTTTCCCTACTCCATTGACTCCTACAATCATCATAACGTAAGGTTTTTTCTCTTCTGGCAAAGCGTAACCTACATTATTAGATGAATTATTTTCATCAAGGAGAGCAGCTATTTCCTCTCTTAATATTGAGTTTAGTTGATCTGCACCTAGATATTTATCCTTTGAAACTCTTTCCTCTATTCTTTGAATAATTCTTAATGTAGTTTCTACACCTACATCTGAGGTAATCAAAACTTCTTCCAAATTATCTAGGACCTCATCGTCGACTTTACTTTTTCCAACTACTGATTTAGCTAGTTTAGAAAAAATACTGCTCTTAGTTTTAGAAAGACCACTGTCTAACTTTTCTTTTTTTTCTTTTGAAAATAAGCCAAATATTCCCATTTTGTTTTATTGTGCTTATACACAAAAAGCTTCCACTAGAAGTGAAAGCTTTTTGGATGCTTCAACATTAATTATTTACTTGCTAAGAAAGTCTTTTACCTTCTCATTTGGCACCATTTCTTCTTTGAATATGTATGCACCTGTTTTTGGAGACTTAACAGTTTTTATAACTTTAGTATACGTTTTTCCTCCCTTCTGTAAAGTTGCTACCGTTTTCTTAGCCATGTCTTATTTATTTAATTTCTTTATGAACTGTCATCTTCTTCAAGATTGGATTGAATTTCTTCAACTCTAATCTCTCAGGAGAATTTTTTCTATTCTTTGTAGTAATGTATCTTGAAGTACCAGACTGTCCTGATTCTTTATGCTCAGTACACTCCATTATAACTTGTACTCTGTCTCCTTTCTTAGCCATTTTATAAACTATTAAAAATTGCGGACTGCAAAATTACAGCTTTTTTTTGGTACCAGCAACCGTATTAGAATTAATTAGCAGATTAATAATTTAATTATTCAACTTTCTTCTCTTCCTCGCTTAAACTAAAAGTATACTTAACACCTAATGTCCAGTTATTAAATCTAAAACCAGATGATCTTCCATCCCAAGCCCAGTCATCTGGATGATTATCTGGTTTTGTTTGAGTAATTATAGAAAATGAAGGAATATAATCCAGTGAAAATGCAAATGGTATATTTTCAACAGAATACTCAATTCCAACCACACCATCAACACCTAATCCGATTATTGAATAATCGCCGTAGGAATAATAGGTTCCTGACCACAAACTAATGTGACCACCGAAACCATAATACCAATTTAAACGATCTACAAACCCTGTTGGCTCATGTATTTCATAAAGCCCTGTCAAGCCAAATCCACTGTCGAAATCTGCATTTAATGTGAAATCCAAAGCTATTCTATCGGATGTAAATTTTTTAAAAGAAAGCCCAACATAATAATCATTAGCCCTCAGACCTATTGCATCTTGATAGTACTGAGAAACAGCTGTTAGACTTGAACTAACAGTAAGCAATAATAAAAACAATTTTTTCATATCAATTTACTTTTATTCGTTTGTGTCAAAAGAGATTTGCAAAGATAAATTATTATTTTCTCCTCTAAATTTCTTCAATATCATAAAGTGCATATTTCCAATCCAACTGTTTCCGGACTCCTTTAAAACTCTTAACTCTTATTTCACTCCAACCACTTTTTGGAACTACCCTTTGTCCATTTACTAAAATGGGTAAATTAAAGCCATCTTCTTCAGTTTTCCACTTAAATTTGATTCGTTTTCTCCATAAGAATCTTTTTTTTACATATTGTAAAACAGGAATATCAGCTCGGTACAAATAGCGAATCATTATTTTTTTCACATCATCTCCTAATTTAATTTCAAACCATTTTAATACTTCTTCGGTATTTGTATTACTCAATTCAAAGTATAAATGAAATTTTTTCAATGTTGCGAACCATAAAGAATCATTATTTATATAATTTCTAATAGTATGCAACATCCATGATCCTTTACAATACATATCACCACTACCTTCTTTATTAATATGATATTCTCCAATTATCGGCTTATCATTTTTCATTCTTCTTTGTGAGCGTAAATATTTAATTGAGGCATCGTATCCATACTTTTTTTCGGTAAACAACACTTCTGAATAGGTACAAAAACCCTCGTGTATCCACATATCAGCAATATCATCCATACTAACACTGTTACCCCAATATTCATGTCCAGATTCGTGGATTATAATGTAATCGAAATCTATTCCCTCCGGATGATGACCTAAATACCCTTTTTTATATTGATTGCCATATGCTATTGCAGACTGATGTTCCATACCTAAATAGGGAGCTTCTACCAATTTGTAACCATCTTTCCAAAAGGGATACTTTCCAAATAAATCTTCATAAATCCTTAGCATTGGATGAACTTGCTCAAATTGCTTTTTTGCTTTATCTATATTATAATCAAGCGCGTAAAATTCTGTTTTAAGAGAATCCTCACCTGAAACATACCAACTTTGTATCCGTTCAAAATGTCCCAAATAAAAACTGACGTTATACGTGTTTATTGGATAAGTAATTTTCCAGGTATATTCAGCAAAATTAACACTATCTCTTTCTATTTCCTTACTTTCAACTAACTGTCCATTACTAATACATTGGTAGTCTTTGGGTACTGTAAAAACCAACCTCATTGAATCAGGTTCATCTGACAAGTGATCTTTACAAGGCCACCAACTACTAGCCCCCCAACCTTCGCAAGCCACTCCACAAAAGTGTCTATCTAAGGAATCTTTCTTCCAAACAAAACCGCCATCCCAAGGCGCTTTTTTTGCTTCGTTAGGAGACCCTTGGTAAGCTATTCTTAATTTATAATGTTTGCCTAACTGAATTGGAGTTTGGAAAGAAATAAAAAGTGCATCTTGAACCTTTTTAAAATTCACAGGTATCAACTCCTCTAAATCTGAGGAATCAATGGAGGAGTATAAGGAAACACTTTGAACTTGATAGTGCTTAAACAAATCAATCTGTATTGTTTTAGACTCTTTTAAGCATGTAAAATAAATATCGTTTTGACCAGATATCCTTCTTTTTTCTGGATCAATATCAATTTCCAAATCATAAAAATTAACATCAAAGCAAATTCTTTCAGGTCGAAGAGCACCTCGAATGGAATCAGGATTAGTTGTCAGGGAAGCAAAAGAATAGTTAGAGATAAATAGTAAAATAAAGATTAGCTTATTCATTTTGTAAGTATATAAACCTAATTGTAAATCTCCTAAAAAAGATAATAATTAGTTATTTCTTTAGTTTTTCCTAAAAAAAAAGCGTCAACAGAATTCCTGCTGACGCTTTTAGTATTTGTTCATTCAGTTTATTTTAAAAAACCTGCAGATTTTGCATCTTTTAAGGCAACCTCAATACCTTTCTTATCGATTTCTCTTAATCCAGATTTTGAAACTCTTAACTTCACCCATTCATTAGTGCTTGGGACAAAAAATTTCTTATCGAATAGATTCGGCTCAAAAGTTCTTTTCGTTCTATTTAAGGCATGAGAAACATTGTTCCCAACCATAACTTTTTTTCCAGTAATTTGACAAACTTTAGACATAACTAATCTATATATTAAAACAGTGGACAAAAATATGTATTAATTTCTAAATAGTAAACCTTTTTATGATTTTTATTCTTTCTTTTTTTAAAAACTAAAATCTAAAGTTCTTTTAATTTAAGAGGAATTTCTTACGTTTATTCCAATAAAACAAACATCATCAACTTGCTCTTCATCTTTCTTCCAATCTAAAAAAGTTTCTTTTAGCATGCATTTCTGTTTGCTTATTTCATGATGAGATAATTCAACTAATAACCTCTTCAACCTTCTTATTTTAAACTTTTTGCCCTTGTAACCACCAAACTGATCTTGAATACCATCGGAACACATATATATATTACTTATGTCATTTAGGCTAATTACGTGATTTGTGAATGGCTTTCTGTAGTAGTATCTACCAATTGGCTGTTTGTCTGCTTTGATAACTATTAATTCATTTTCTTTAACCAAATATAACGGAATATTTGCTCCAGAATATTCAACTTGATTTTTCTCAAAATCAAACAAACATAATGCTATATCCATTCCATCATTAACTGCATCTGTGCTCTTATCAAAAGTTTCTTCTACATATTTGTTTAGTGCGTCTAATATTTGAGAAGGTTTTGTTAAACCATATTCATTAACACAAGTATCTAGCCCATTATTACCAATCATACTAACAATTGCCCCCGGAACACCATGACCGGTTGAGTCAGCACATGCAACCAAAACCTTCTCCCCTACAGAATGTACCCAATAAAAATCTCCACTTACAATATCTCTAGGCTCATAAAAAACATATGAGAAGGGCAAACAAATTTTAATTAACTCGTCTGAAGGCAGAATAGCTTTTTGTATTTTTTTTGCGTATTCTATACTTGCTGTAATTTGATCCCTTTGTTCAGCAATAGTTGAATTCATTTTCAACAATTGCTTATTTGTTCGATTCTGACGCTGATTAAAAAGGAAAAGTAAAAGAGCTACTAAGCCAACTAAAGAAATACCAATTCCTAAATAGACTAATTGAGCATCTCTTGACTGCTTATGTTTTTCTTGGCGTAAAATCTCTAGCTCCTTTTCATCGTTTTCTAAATGCAACAAATCAATATCTTTCAAAAAAACATCGTGCTGTTTTCTAGCCTCTCTATTCAATTGATCGATATATATTCTATACTTTTCAGAAACCTCGAATGCTTTTTTATACAAACCAGCCTTCTGATAGGTCTGAAGCATATTATCGTATAAAAAAGACTTATTAAACCCGATATTATCAGGGTTACCCAAAATCTTATCGGAAGCCAGAAATAAAACATTCGCAGAATTATAATTACCCAATTCATAATACAATTTGCCCAACCTGATATTAGTAACATACTCTAAGTCCGCATGCTTTATACCTCCTCTATCCTGAAATCTTTTTATGCTATCAATACAAGCCAGGTAAAACTGTTCAGATTTATTAAAAGCTCCTTGATTAAAATATATAAAAGCTTTTAATTGTATAAACCAAAAAGACCACTTAGTTGAATGCATAATATCATTTCTCAATTCAAAATCATGAATCAATTTATATCCAACATCCGATATACTATCCGCAGATTTAAAACGCCCTTCTTTATTTAATAAATCTGAAAAATCCAATAGATTAATTGCATATTCAACTGTATCTCCAAAAGATTTAGAAATTGGTAATGCTATTTGATTAATGCGAATTGCATTTTCATTATCGTAATTATCCATATAATACAAAGCAAAACTTTTATAAATCTTTAACATTGTCAATGTATCTGCATCAGCTTGGGTTTGTTGAATAGCAAGTTTATGCCAAAAAACAGATTTCTCATTCATATTTTGGCGAAGGTGATTACACAAATTTAAAAAGGCTAAATTTCGATCTGCGTAGGTATGCGGAATTTGTATGTTGTGTTTTTCTCTTAACGTTATTGCTATGATATATATATCATTGGCATAATCTAACTTACCCGCTTCAGAAGCCATTTTACCCACTTCAGTATATTTCATATAAGCCATAACATACTCTCCTGAATGCTCCAAATCATCAGCAATCAACAAGGATTTTTTTAAATCGTCTTTTACCTTACTAAAAGAATTGATTTGAAATGAGTCTCTTATTTGAGTATTGGCTGAAAAAATAAAACCAATAATAAAAAGTAAAAAAAGAAACTTTCTGAGGTAAATAATCATAAAATTGGACGAAGTTGATTTCAGGCTATCGATAAAAAAGCCGAAAAATCAAACCATGATTTCCCAACTTTAGGGTTTCCATTAAATTAACAAAAATTAAAAAAACAAAAAAACAAAGCTGACTATTTCGTAATTTCGCAATTCAATTTTTAACATGACAGAAGATTTAATTGACAACTCAGACAGTGGTACAGAAAACGTACCTTATGCAACTCCAGTTTTAGTTTTAGGAATAATTTCTATACCCTCTTGTTTCTGCTATGGGATTGTTGGCTTAACAACCGGAATTATTGCTTTAGCCTTAAGTAATAAAGCAATTAAAATGTATAAAGCAACCCCTTCAAAGTATACAAAAACATCATACAATAATTTAAAGGCAGGAAAAATTTGTGCTTTGGTAGGAACTAGTTTTTCTTTACTTTATATTTTATTTGTTATTCTTTTATTTGCTTCTGGTTCATCAAGCATTTACTCTAACTTCTCTGGTTTCTAATGCTTACATGCGGAATAAAAAAAATCACAGGAATGGACTGTCCGGGCTGTGGTATTCAAAGATCTTTTTTTAAATTGATTCATGGAGATTTTATCGAGAGTTTCGAACTATTCCCAGCACTATTACCACTTTTGTTTTTAATTATTTATACAG
>MDSV01246583.1_pt1 | contig 12867 bp, 10 predicted proteins | sample 810851 | NCBI WGS metagenome assembly MDSV01 (sample SAMN05326640, study PRJNA326480) | marine metagenome | isolation source: seawater | place: Atlantic Ocean: North East | collected 2012 | reverse complement strand
GTTTACATGGCATTTCACCGCACAGAGTTTACATGATTTCACTACAGCATTACCTGTACATACTTTCTGTTGCACTTTTCCTAACCTTTCAGTTGATGGCCGTTAACCATTGTGCTGTACTGTGGTGTTCGGACTTTCCTCTATATAATAGCGACAAGACGATTCACACTGCAAATATATGAATGTTAATATAAATACATAATTAAAAGATTTATTTGATAAAAAAATCTTGTCATTTTCCTATATTTAATCAGACATTTAATTCTCTAAACAATATGAGTGAATTTTTAGTTTCTGCACGAAAATATAGACCTGTTAACTTCGAAGATGTTGTTGGTCAGGAAACAATTACTACTACTCTAAAAAATGCTATTAAAAATAATAAATTAGCTCAAGCACTATTATTTACAGGTCCCAGAGGTGTAGGTAAAACAAGTTGTGCAAGAATTGTTGCAAGAGAAATAAATAGTTTTGAAATCAATGATGATAATTCTTATAATATCTTTGAGCTTGATGCTGCATCTAACAACGGAGTTGAAGGAATTAGAAATCTAATTGATCAAACGAGAATTCCACCTCAAATTGGTAAGTATAAAGTATATATTATTGATGAAGTACATATGTTGTCATCAGGAGCATTTAATGCTTTTTTGAAAACTTTAGAAGAACCCCCTGCTCATTGTATTTTTATTCTAGCTACAACGGAAAAACACAAAATTATCCCAACAATACTGTCAAGATGTCAAATTTATAATTTTAAAAGAATAACAAATAATGATATCATTATACATCTTAAAAATATTTGCGCATTAGAAAAAATAGAAAGTGATAATGATGCTTTAATTCAAATTGCAAATAAATGTGATGGAGCTATGAGAGATGCATTACAACTTTTTGATAAAGTTGTTGGTATCAATAAAAAAATAACTTCAGAAATGGTTTTAGAAAACCTAAACTCTGTAAGTTTTGAAATGTACTTAGAAATTATCAATGTAATAAATGAAAAAGACATCCCTAACTTAATAAATCTTACTAACACAGTATTAGACATGGGTATTTCAGGGGACTTATTTATTTCAGGAATATCATCATTCTACAGAGATGTTTTAGTAAGTAAAAATGAGCTATCTCACAAACTTTTGAATTATGATGAGTCTAAAGTTAAAATCTTGATTGAATTGGGGTCAAAGATTGAATATAATACCATTATTGAATATTTAAATATACTTAATGAGGCTGAAATAAATTTTCAAAAAAGTTTAAATCAAAGGTTATTGATTGAACTAACACTTTTAAAAATTTCATCACTTGAGTTTGACGACAAAAAAAAAAAATTTAAATATCAATTAATACCAGTATCAACTTTTCAGAGCCAATTATTTAGAGAGCACAAATCAAAAGTTAAAATACAGAAAGAAAAAAAACCAATTGCAAATATAAATATTGCTGACTTTGAAACCTCTACTCTTTCACTTAAAAGTTTAGAAAAAAACAAATCAGAAATTGATCATAAACTAGTTGAGAATGAAATTTATGATGAAAAAAATATTTCCTCAGAGGATATAATTGAGACGTGGAATGAATATGCTAAAATTCAAGAAGATAAAGGAAAGTATAATATAGCATCAATTCTACGAATTTCAACTCCTGGTTTTGAAAAAAATACTATCATATATAGTGTGCCTAATAATACAACTTCCCTAGAGATTGACTTTGAAAAACAGCAATTACTTTTATTTTTTAGAACAAAGTTAAAATCAAAAATAGATTTAACTGTAAGCGTAGACAAAAAGATAGAAAGCAAAAAAGCATATACTAACAAAGAGAAATATCTGTTGCTAAAAGAAAAAAATCCTTTAATTGATAATTTAAAGGATGAATTTAAATTATCAATCTAAGCAATTGCCCTTCCTTATTATTTAAATGAATATGCCTTATAACTCCGTCAGCTAAGCCAATTCTTGGCACTATGAATGATTTTGATTTTGAATATTTTAATGACTTCAAATATATATTTATAGCTGGAATTATAACATCTGCTCTATCTGCATTTAATTGAAGCTTAAAAATCCTATCCTCAAAAGACATACTCTTAACAAGAGAATTAATGTCTTCTAATTCACTAATATCAATTACTTGATTTATATTTTTTTTAGAAATTTTTAAAATTTTATCTGCATTTCCTCCTGAACCTATAACAACAATATCTTTATAAAGTTTAGAATTATTTTCAATCCAGTTTTTAAAATTATGCCATGATATGTCTTTAGTAATATTATTTAATGTTCTGACTGTTCCAATTTTAAATGATCTTGTATTAACGATTTTATTCTTAGAAATAAGATTTAACTCAGTACTTCCACCTCCAACATCAACATACAAGTAATTGTTTACTGGATTTTCCATAGTATCTAAAAAAAAATTAGCAATCATTAAAGCCTCTTTTTTTCCCGAAATTAAATCAATTTTAATGTTAATTTTTGATGATATATCTTCAATAATTTTAGTTGAATTCTTTGCTTCCCTCATAGCTGAAGTTGCTACTGCTTTAAACATATAAACCTCATGCATTTGCATTAAAATTTTAAAAGCTTTTAAGGTTTTTTGAAGTTTTTTTAATTTTTTATCTGAAATTTTACCTTTAGAAAACACATCCTCACCCAATCTTAAAGGAACTCTAACAAGGCTGATTTTTTTAAATTTCGTGTCTGTTTTATTTACTTTAATACTTTTTATGAGTAATCTAACAGCATTGGAACCAATATCAATTGCTGCAAGCTTATGTATATTATTCATAATTAAGGACTTAATCTGTCAATTTTCCAAAGATTATCTACAAATTTATATCTAATTCTATCGTGTAATCTATTTTCTCCTCCTTGCCAGAATTCATATTCAATCGGATTTACGATAAACCCCCCCCAATTTTCAGGTCTAGAAATATCTTTATTATCAAATTCTTGAATTAGTGAGTTAAATTTTTCAATAAGAAAATCTTTGGATGGAATTACTGAGCTTTGTCTTTCCGATACTAATGCACCAATTTGACTTCCTTTTGGTCTTGAATTAAAATATTTAGTACTTAAATCTTCATTAGTTTTTTTAGCATGTCCTTTAATAATAACCTGTCTTTCAAAATCCTCCCAAAAAAAAGAAATTGAAACTTTATTATTGTTTTCAATTGAAATAGCCTTATTGCTATTGTAATTTGTAAAAAAAATAAAGCCCTCATTTGAGAAGAATTTTAGTAAAACAATACGTGCATTTGGATACCCATTTGAATCTATTGTTGACAATGTCATCGCATTGACCTCAAATTTACTATCAGTTGATTTTACTTCTTTAAACCAATTATCAAATAATGAAAATGGATTTGACGGTAGATTTACCTCCTCTAGACTATTCTGTGTATATGATTTCCTTAAATTACTTACATCTCTAAGCATAATACAAATTTAAATAATAAATATTCTTAATTCTACACTTGTATGTTTTTTCCTTCCTCCGATAAAACAACATTATCAAAAATTAATTTCACTTCTTTTAAAAAATTTGAATAATCATCATACCTAGATGAAAAATGACCAATTAATAATTGTTTAACAGTGCCTTTATTTGCAAGATTTGCAGCATCAGTAGTTGTTGAATGCAAAGTTGAAAGGGCTTTATCTCTATCCTTTTCAAGAAATGTAGTTTCACAATACAATAAATCTACACATTTAATATAATCAACTAACTTGTCAAAATAAACTGTATCACTACAGTAGGCAAATGACTTTGATTTAGGCCCCTCAGCCGTAACCTTTAAATAATCTATTTCTTCACCATCTTCATTAAAAACATTTTCAGATTTAGTCAATTTATTATAATAAACTTTGTCGATTTTAAATTCGATAGCCTTTTTAAGTAATAATTTTCTTCTTTTTTTCTTTTCTTTAATACGAAAACCATTTGTATATACAGAGTGCTTTAATGGAAAAGCTTTAATTATAAAATTAAAATCTTCAAAAATGATTTCTTCACTTTTATTATTTAAAGATTTAAGATCTAAATTATAGTTTAAACTCATCCGTGAATACTTGATATGTGATTGAATAATTTTTAAAACAGAAGTTGGACAAAATACCGTTAATTTTTTATCTCTTTTTAAAAGTGAAAGAGTCGAAATTAATCCAATTAATCCAAAATAATGATCTCCATGTGCATGACTTATTAGTATAATATCAATTTTTGAAAGTTTAATCTTATACTTTCTTAACTGATGCTGTACACCTTCACAACAATCAATTAAAATATTAGAATTTGAAATATTTAACAGTAAAGAAGTTGAATACTTTCCTAGCTTAGGAATTGCACCTTGAGATCCTAAAACTGTTAAATTCAACGGTCAAAATTTTTCTTAGCAAGCAAATAGATTACGGCCATTCTGATAGCAACTCCATTTTCAACCTGTTCCAATATTATAGAATTATTGGAATCCGCAACTTCACTAGTAATCTCAACCCCTCTGTTTATAGGACCAGGATGCATAATCACTATTTTTTTATTTATTTTTTCCAATCTCTCCATAGTTAAACCAAAATGCTTTTTATATTCTCTTACGGATGGGAAAAAGCTATCTGACATTCGTTCGTTTTGAAGCCTAAGCATATTAGCGACATCGCACCATTCCAAGGCTTTATCTAAATTAGTCTCAACCTTTACCCCAAAATCTTTAAGATACTTAGGGATAAGTGTATTAGGTCCACATACTTTGATATTTGCGCCTTGTAATTGAAGTGCAAATATATTTGATAAAGCAACTCTGCTATGAATAATATCTCCAACGATAAGAATATTTTTGTTTCTTAAATCACCAATTTCTTGCCTCATTGAATATGAATCAAGCAGAGCTTGGGTTGGATGCTCATGAGCTCCATCTCCAGCATTAATAATTGTAGCATTAACTTTTTCTGATAATAATTGTGGGGCACCAGGGTTAGAATGTCTTATAACAACCATATCAACCTTCATTGATAAGATATTATTCACAGTATCAATTAAAGATTCGCCTTTTTTAAGAGATGATTGTGAAGATGAAAAATTTAAAACATCCGCTGACAATCTTTTTTCAGCTAATTCAAATGATAATTTTGTTCTAGTAGAGTTTTCAAAAAAAAGATTTGCTATCGTTATATCTCTAAGGGATGGAACTTTCTTTATAGGTCTATTTATAACCTGCTTGAAATTATCTGTAGTTTCAAAAATTAATTCTAAATCATTTTGATTTAAGAATTTTATACCCAATAAATGATCTACACTAAGATTTTCCATTCATCAAATTTTCAATATATACGTGATTACCATATTTATTGTCATTCCATTTTACGTTAACTTTTTGATTTTCATAAATGTCAACCTGTATACCCTTGTAATCAGGTTGAATTGGCAATTCTCTACTAAATCTTCTATCGATTAGGATTAATAATTCTATTGTTTTTGGTCTACCAAAACTCTCAATAGCTGTTAATGCAGCTCTTATTGTTCTTCCAGTATACAAGACATCATCAATAAAGACAACTTTTTTATTTTCAACTAGTAATTTAAAATCATTTTTATTTGGAATTAGAATATCTTTATTTCTTCTAAAATCATCCCTAAAAAAAGTAATATCAAGAAACCCATGATCGACTCTATTAATATTATAATTTGATGATAAAGTTTTTAAAAGACTCTTACAAAGTGATTTTCCACGTGGTTGTAACCCTACTAGTACTGAATCTTTAAAATCATTATGATTTTCAGAAAGTTGACAAGCTAACCTATCAATAGATAAATTTAATTGGTCATTATTAAGGATTATTTTTTTACTCATTGAAAGAAAATATCATTTCAAATTAAAAAAAAAGCCTTTCAATTGAAAGGCTTTTTTTATTATTTTCCATCCATTTTATCTTTTAGCTCTTGCAATTGTTCATTTGCGTCACCTAATGTATTCTTGGACGAGAGTTTATCATCTTTCATTTTTTTAGTCATAACTTTTTTATTAATCTCTTCAATATCTTTAAAAGTCTGAGTGTGAGATAACACAACCCTCTTAGTGTCTTTATTGAACTCAATTACCTTAAGGTCAATTAATTCACCTTTTTTAAGCTTACTGCCATCTTCTTTGAACATATGTCTAGACGGAATAAATGCAATAACATCATCATTAAACTTAACAGTCGCACCTTTAGGAACAATTTCGAAAATTTCGGAATTATGTATTGAATCCATAGAAAATTCTGTTTCATATTTGTTCCATGGGTTTTCTGTCAATTGTTTATGTCCTAGACTAAGTTTTCTATTTTCAACATCAAGTTCTAAAACTAAAATATCAATTTTTTCTCCAGTTTTACAAAATTCTCGTGGATGGTGTATTTTCTTTGTCCATGATAAGTCAGAGATATAAATTAGACCATCGACACCCTCTTCTAGTTCAACAAATACACCAAAGTTTGTAAAGTTTCTTACAATACCAGAATGTTTTGATTGTACCGGATATTTCTTAGTTATATCTGTCCATGGATCGGGTGTTAACTGTTTAACACCTAAAGACATTTTTCTTTCTTCTCTGTCAAATGATAAAATTCTTGCCTTCACTTCATCACCAACATTAAAGAAATCTTGAGCAGATCTTAAATGAGTTGACCAGGACATTTCTGAAACATGAATTAAACCTTCAACACCTTCTGATATCTCAACAAATGCTCCATAATCAGCAATTACGACAACCTTACCTTTAACCTCGTCTCCTACTTTTATTTCTTCTGAAAGTGCTTCCCATGGATGTTTACTAAGTTGTTTTAAACCTAATTGAATTCTAGATTTATCCTCGTCAAAATCTAAAATAACTACTTTAAGAATTTGATCTAATTCCACTAACTCATTTGGATGACTAATTCTTGACCAAGATAAATCTGTAATATGGATTAGTCCATCAACACCACCAAGGTCCATAAAAACTCCGTAGGATGTAATATTTTTTACAACACCCTCAAGAATCTGTCCTTTTTCTAATTGCTTGATGATTTCTTTTTTCTGTGATTCAATATCAGCTTCAATTAAAGCCTTGTGAGAAACCACAACGTTTTTAAACTCATGATTTATCTTAACAACCTTAAACTCCATGGTTTTATTTACATATTGATCATAATCCCTAATTGGTTTAACATCAATTTGTGAGCCAGGCAAAAAAGCTTCAATACCGAAAACGTCAACTATCATCCCACCTTTAGTTCTACATTTTACAAATCCGTTTACAATTTCACCTGAATCATGGGCTTCATTTACTCTGTCCCAAGCTTTAATAACTCTTGCCTTTCTATGTGACAAGATTAGTTGTCCAGTAGCATCTTCTCTTATATCAATTAAAACCTCTACTTTGTCTCCAATTTTTAAATCAGGATTATATCTAAATTCGTTTAAGGAAATTACACCTTCAGATTTTGAATTTATGTCTATTATAGCTTCTCTGTCAGTCATGTGAATAACAGTTCCTTCTACAACGTCGTTTGTTAATGTTTCAACAAAATTTTCCTCAACTAATTTTTCGAATTCTTTAATTTGCTTGTCATCAACTTGATCAATACCTTCTTCATAGTTATGCCAGTCAAAATCTGACAAATTATTATAATTTTTATCAATTTCTTCGGAATCTTTTTTTGGTTTAGTAGCATTTTTTGAAGATTCTTTTACAGCTACATTTTCTTCTACTATTTCTTCAGTAGTTTCTTTTTTTTCAGCTTTTTTTGGCATGACGAAAAATTTGTATTCTAAAATTCTAACTGATTTTACACATAAATTTTAGAAGAAATTAAAATATAATAAATCCTAATGCATCAGTTATTATGTGACAAAAGGCATGCGAAAATATAAAATTTAATTAAAAAAAAGAATGAACAGAAGATTTAATTAGAAAATTTTTCTTCTATTAATTGTGATATTTTATCGATTTGTTCACTAATTGACATATGACTATTGTCAATTACTATGGCATCTTTTTCAATTATCAGTGGTGAATCAGATCTAGTCGAATCTAACATGTCTCTGTTCATTATGTTGTGAAGTATATCATCATAGCTAACTGTCAAACCTTTTTTTACCATCTCTTCAAATCTTCGTTTAGCCCTAACTGAGTCTGATGCGGTTAGAAATAATTTTAAATCTGCATCTGGAAAAACCACAGAACCAATATCTCTGCCATCCATTACAACCCCTTTATCCCTATCAATAGTTCTTTGTAATTTTACCATCTCTGTTCTGATTTCTGGAATTGCAGCAATTTCACTTACTAATTTAGAAACCTGCATACTACATATCTCATTTTCAATATTTCTGCTATTTAAATATATTTCAGAGATAAGACAATTGTTGTTAAATTTAAAATTTATCGAAATCTCTCTCATCTTTTTGATAAATATTTTAATGTTATTCTTGGCAAGTGTTAACAAATTATTCTCAATTGCAAATAAGGTGACAGCTCTATACATAGATCCTGAATTGATATATATATATCCGTATTTAGTAGCTAATTCTTTAGCAATTGAACTTTTTCCAGTTGATGCATGACCATCAATAGCTATTGTTAGGTTTTTCATTAATCTAAATCAATTTGCATTCCGATGAAATTTACATTAGAAGCACTTGAGTATTTGGAATGACAATAATTAAAACGAAGTTTATTAAATTTCATTCCAAATCCAAAGGATATTCCTGAAAAATTTCTTTGCTCCAATATTCTCAATTCTTCAGATCTTCTAAAACTAAAACCTAACTGCATCTTAAAAAAAGAATCTGGAAATAACTCAACAGCAACAATTGTATGTCTTAAAATTTCATTAAAAAAAGAAACTTTTTCTTCAGAAACATTTCCATCTAAATCTGTTATAATTCTTGATGGATTAGATAATCCAATAGGCCATTTTTGAATATTTTCTAAAGTAATATGCCATGTGATGGGAGCATTTTCAAGTTTCTGTGAAACTCCTAAATTGATTTCAAATGGTAATGATTCATGAATTTCATTATATGGCTTTAATTGAAACCCTACATTCCTAAAAACCAAGGAAGCTTTAATATCATTAATATCATCTAAATAGAAAAATCCTATATCTGCTGCTAATCCGTAGGAGTTATACTGCTCAAAAGTTGATGTAATAAATTTTAAATTCGCTCCAAAAGTTATAGGCATATTTTTCAATTTAGTCGCATACCCAACTGATAAAGCAGATTCATTACCAGAAAAATTAGATGTGTAGTTACCAAATTCATCATAACCAATAAAATCTCCATAGTTTATGTAGGAAAAACCAAAGTGTAAGGTGTTTCCTCGATTATCAAGTCTATAGGCGTATGCTAAAGAGCCAAATGAAATATCAGAGAAATAGCTGAAATAATTTATTGATAGCATATTATCCATTTCCTGAGTTATAGATGATGGATTGAAAAGACCTGAAGTTACATCATCATCTAGTGTAGTTATGTTTTTACCCCCAAAAGCTAATTGTCTAGGCGAACTTGGAATATTTAAAAACTGATATGTCGATTCACCAGCAATTTGAGCAAAAGAAAGAGTAAAATTAAGTAATGAAAAAAATAAAAGTAAAACTAGAATTTTAAATTTCATATTCTTAAAACTAATTAAAAGCTGTTATATTATAATTTCTTTGGATTTTTAACAGGTTTATTAGTCAAAGCAATATCAATAACTTCACTCATCTCAGAAACATAGTGAAATGTTAATCCCTTTAGGTATTGATTATTTATTTCTTTAACATCAGCTTTATTTTGTGTAGAAAGAATTACCTCTTTTATTTTTGCTCTTTTGGCAGCTAATATTTTTTCCTTTATACCTCCAACTGGAAGAACCTTTCCTCTTAATGTTATTTCTCCTGTCATTGCAATCCTTGATTTGATTCTTTTCTGTGTAAATAAAGAAATTAGTGATGTTAACATTGCAATACCAGCACTAGGCCCATCCTTAGGAGTTGCACCTTCTGGAACATGAATATGGATATTATATTTATCAAAAACATCCGGATTTATATTGAATTGGTCTCCGTTTGATTTTATATACTCTAGTGCAATTGTTGCAGACTCTGACATAACCTTTCCTAAGTTACCAGTTATAGAAAGTTTACCTTTACCTTTTGACAAAATAGATTCAATAAATAAAATATCTCCCCCAACTCTAGTCCAGGCAAGCCCAGTTACTACTCCAGCAACTTCGTTTGATTCAAATTTATTTCTAATTAATTTAGCAGGACCTAAAATCTCTACAATATTATCATCAGAAATATTTGGGTTATATTCTATTTCAGTTGCTATATTTTTAGCACAATATCTTACAATTTTTGCGATATTTTTTTCTAATCCCCTAACTCCTGATTCCCTTGTATAACCTTCAATAATTTTTTCAATTACACGAACACTTAACTTTAAATCTTTTGATGATAAACCATGTTCTTTAATTTGTTTTGGTAGAAGAAATTTTTTACCAATCTGAACTTTATCTTCAGTAGTATATCCACTCACATTAATAATTTCCATCCTATCTAATAAGGCAGGTTGAATATTTGAAATATTATTTGACGTAGCAACAAACATTACTTTAGATAAGTCAAACCCCTTTTCCAAATAATTATCATAAAATTCATTATTCTGCTCAGGGTCAAGAACCTCAAGCATTGCAGATGATGGATCACCAACATTTGATGATGTTAATTTATCAATTTCATCTAAAACAAATACTGGGTTTGAAGTTTTTGCTTTTTTTATATTTTTAATTATTCTTCCAGGCATTGCACCTATGTATGTCTTTCTGTGACCCCTTATTTCAGCTTCATCACGTAATCCACCAAGTGAAATTCTAACATATTTTCTTCCTATTGCCTCTGCGATTGATTTACCTAATGAAGTTTTACCTACACCAGGAGGTCCTTGTAGACACAAAATAGGAGATTTCATATCATTTCTAAGCTTCAAAACAGCTAAATATTCGATAATTCTTCTCTTTACATCATCTAGACCAAAATGATCCCTATCTAGTATTCTTTTTGCTTTGACAAGATCAAATTTATCTTTTGAAAATTCGTTCCATGGCAATTCTAATATTAGATCCAAATAATTCCTTTGAACAGAGTATTCAGACACTTGAGGATTCATTCTTTGTAACTTTGCTATTTCTTTCTCAAAATGTTCCTTAACGTCTTTATTCCATTTTTTATTGGAAGCCCTCGTTCTCATGTCTTCCAATTCTGAATCATGACTTACACCTCCAAGTTCTTCTTGGATTGTTTTCATTTGCTGGTGTAAGAAAAACTCTCTTTGTTGTTGATTTAAATCACTTTGAACTTTAGATTGTATATCATTTTTTATTTCGAGTTTTTTAAACTCAACGTTCATATGTTTTAAAGTATCTAATGCTCTTTGCTGTAAATCATTAATCTCGAGAAGTGTTTGCTTTTCGCTAACAGGAAGGTTTAAATTTGAAGCAACAAAATTTATAAGGAATGAGTTGCTTTCAATATTCTTAATCGCAAATGAAGCTTCCGAGGGAATATTAGGGTTTCTTTTAATTATCTCTAAAGACAGATCTTTAATCGAGTCTATAATTGCATTAAATTCAGAATCTTTTTTTCCTGGATTCTCCTCATGATTATCTTTTATATTTGATGTAATATATGGTTTTTCTGAAATTACTCTTTCAATTTCAAACCGTTTTTTTCCTTGAATTATCACTGTGGTATTACCATCTGGCATTTGTAAAACTTTAAGAATTTTGGCTACGGTTCCAATATTGTAAATATCTTTTAACTTGGGATCTTCAATACTCTCATCTTTTTGAGCAACTACTCCAATCAATTTATTGAAATTATTGGCGTCTTTAATAAGCTTTATTGATTTGTCTCTTGAGGCTGTGATAGGTATTACAACGCCAGGGAATAGGACTGTATTTCTCAAGGAAAGTATTGGTAAGGTTTGTGGAAGCTCCTCCTTACTTATTTCCAATTCATCCTCTGGAGTCATCAAAGGTATTAATTCAGAATTTTCATCAATATCCCGAGCTGACAAATTGTCAATGTTAAAAATATTTTTTCTAGACATATAAAAATTTTATTGTTATGTAAATGATTTTATATCAGTAAATCATACAAAACACACTTATAACTATTAGTATATTTCAACTACTATGCCATTAAAATTTACCTTTTTGAAATTTGTTTTAACAAAAAAATTGATGGGATAAAAAACAATGCAAAAATTAAAATTGCAAGTCGAATACTTCCAGTAAAAACATCCATCGTAGCATACAATGCTGTACCTAACACTATACTCAGCTTTTGAGAAACATCATAAAAACTAAAATAAGATGTTGAATATTTTACATCAATCAATTTAGAATAAGTAGATCGTGAAAGAGACTGAATACCTCCCATTCCTAATCCAATAAAACCAGCAGCAATATAAAATTCGGTAGGAGTTGTTACAAAATAGCCGTAAAAACATATTATTCCCCATAAAATATTTATAGCTATTAATGTTCTTACATTACCGAAAATATCAGAAAGTTTTGCACTTAAGTAAGCTCCTGCTGCAGCAAGTATCTGAATAACAATAATTGCTAATATAAGGCCTGTTTGCATGCTTTCTGCATTCTTCCAACTTATTTCGTCTAAGTCTGCACCAAAATAACTAGCTAATAAAATAATGGTTTGGGTTGGAATTGTAAAAATAAAAAATGATAATAGAAATATTCTTAGTTTTCTATTGCCCTTAAGTTGTTTTAAAACATCAACTAACTGGTTAAAACCACTCAAAAAAGTTTCGATTGAATATAGATTGCTT
>MDSV01235814.1_pt1 | contig 12867 bp, 14 predicted proteins | sample 810851 | NCBI WGS metagenome assembly MDSV01 (sample SAMN05326640, study PRJNA326480) | marine metagenome | isolation source: seawater | place: Atlantic Ocean: North East | collected 2012 | reverse complement strand
GAATATACCAAAAGATAATTTTGGTATTGTTGGAGTGCGCGGTCGTGATTTAGAACAACCTATCCTTGAAGATGATAACAAAGATTCACAAGTTAGAGTTGGTAATATACCAAGAAAATATATTGTTCGTAAAGAAGCAAAGTCACCTAAAGCCTTAGCCCATAAGCGCAAGTACGAAACAGAATACGAATCCACACCCGCGCGTAAAAAATACAGACGGGAGTTAGAAAGAGAACGCCGTAAGCGCGGGGTTGCTGGCAAGGGCGGTGGTGACATGAGCCACACCAAGACAGGAAAGATAGTTGTCGAGGACCCTCATACTAACAGGGCGCGCTCTCATCCATCAGTGGGTTCAACACTCAAGATGGTGCGTATCGTCAAGAGTTATTATTCCAAAGAGCCGGAGTCGTATGATGAGGACGGTAATCCTATGCAATCATTGAAGGACGGTAGGGTTGTACCTTTAGCAAGAGCAAGAGCAAGTCCTGTAAGACCACCGGAGATTAACACCGCCCATCCTAAAAATATAGATGCGGCTAAAAGGGGTGCTGATGCATTCGTCGAAGAAGTGGTAGCACCTACCATTACACATGAGGAAACGCATAGAGCAATGGAGCCGGACATACGCGCTGCAAAAAATGAATTACCCGACACTATGAGTGAGAAGGAGAAAAGAGATTGGTATATGAGAGCGCACGAAATAGGCGCATATCAAGGTCAATTCCCCGGCGGTCAAGATGCGCATGAAGAAGCAGAAGCAACTGCGTTAGGTCAACGCGATAGTCCAAGACACCCGTTCATTGACGAATCCGTTACAAGATTTCCCAAACCTATTGTCAAGATGGTGATAGTCAAAGCCCCTCTTACTGATGCGCCTTTACAACCCGGTCAAGCGAGAGTTGATGAACGATTCACACTACCCGGTTTTACAGATTTTGTCAATGTTCCGCCCGGTCAAGCGTTTGCTTCTTCCGACCAACAGGCGAGAGGAATAGCGATACCAAGACGCGGCATTCATCAAATGATGGCGCAATATACAGGAGAAGGTTATGGTCCTCATTGGGCTTTGCCGGGATTTGAACACATAGCAAATAGAGGCGAGGGTAAAGGTCGCAAATACCTTGAAGAGATGATTCGCGAACTCAAAGAAAAAGATGATATGCCTGTAAGAATCTATGGCGCGCAACCTCATACGCTTCCTTTTTGGGACAAAATGTTTGGAGAAGGAGTTGTTGATTCAGTTCATCATTCGCATGACCCTAATATATACCGGCCACCAGAACTTCATTTCCCCGGCCACCCAAATTACGAAAGACACAAAGATGTTCCTAAACCGAGTTGGTTGCTTGACAAATTGAAAGAAGAAAAAGAGGATGCTGAACCTGCTGAATCAGATAGGTTTCGTGAAATAGAAGAGGCGCACAACAAAATAAAAAGAGAAAGACCTACTAAAATTAAAGTTAAAAAGCCTCCACAGAAGCGCGACTATATGGCAGAAAGGGCTAAAATAATTGAACAGCGGAAAAAATCGCGGTTAAAGAAAGAACAAAAGAAGTTGTTTGTTGAAGGGCAGAAAACTCTTGACGGACAGCCCGCCTTTGCGCCAACAGATTTTGTTGCTGAACAGCAAAGACGGGCTAAAACACAAGCAGAAGAAGCCAAAGAAGCAAAAAGGCGTGCTAAGATATTACAAGCAAGACAAGCAAGTATGACTACTCCTATTGATGAGTTAAGACGGGCTAAAGCACAAGCAGATGAAGAGGCCAAGATTGCAAGAAAGCGTGCTATGATATTACAAGCCAAGCGAGCAGGTATGACTACTCCTCTTCATGGGTTTCAACAGAACCCGGAATAGGTATGTTGCTTAATTTGCGCGTTATGTAATCAACCGTAAACAGTGCTATCTCGACACCAATCATGATAAACACCACCCAAAGGAAGATTACAATAAAGTCCAATCAATCACCCCTCCTTGCAATTATATCATCAATGCGCAGAATAGAGCAAGCAACTTCGGTAGCAGACTTGATTATCTGTTCAACAAGTGCGGCTGGTTCCCAAATACTTTCGTCTTTTGTATTACATACATGACCTTCACCTGCAAAATCTATGAATATACCAAACTCGGAAGGTGCAGACCTTAGTTCCATGACTACATCAAGTGGGTCCATACCCGCGTTGCTGGCAATAGCCGCCGGTATAATCTCAAGTGAATCAGCATACGCTTCCATACACATTCTTTCACGCGCAGTTAGATTTGATTCATGAGTAGCGTAGTTACGAACCTTCATCGCTAACTTCGATAGAACTGCGCCACCACCGGGGTACAATCTATCGTCTTTCATGTATAGACACACAACACCAACTGCATCATCAAATGCACGCTCGTATTCATCAAGCGTTTGTCGAGTTGCACCACGAACAATCATTGTGATAGTATCACTCTTCTTTGCTTCGACTGATACATAATCAAGGTCGCCAATACGAATAGGTTTGATTGAACCATCAATCGTATGAACATCATCAACATCTGTAATACGGTGATGAATTGGAACTCCTGTGATTCTTGAAATTGCATCAATATCACTTTGCTGAACGCGGCTTACAACACCAATACCGTTTGCATCAAGATACTTCGCAACTGCTTCATGGACACCATCACGCACTATCAACACATCACACACCTCACCGATAGAATGAGCGACTTCACCTAAGATTTGCATTTCCTGTTCTCTAATCTGTGCGAGTTGAGCAGGGTCGCTAATCTGCATTTGAACATCTTCGTAATTGAAACCATCAACACCACCATCAATCATAAGCAAGCGCGGGTTATTTTTACCTTCGTGGTCTGGATTAGTAAAGGTCTTGTTTAGAACAAGACCATTGTGTATGTACGAATCCGACATATCTCCACCTGCTTGTGTTAGTGTACGAATGCGGTCTGCATCTCCATTCGCTCTTGTGGCTGCATGTGAACACAATTGGGCTGCAAATCCAAGAGCAGATTCAGATGCTTTACCACGCAAAGCGGTTGCTGCAACAGATACTTTCTCAACTTTTATTTCCCAATTCGGCATATCATTCAGAACAAGTCTTGATGCTTTATGGAATGCGCGCACAATAGTTTGAGGGTGGATGCCACGCATTAGTAGCCCCTCACTTAGTGCAAGCATTTGACCGGCCAACACAACAACGCTGGTTGTACCGTCTTTGCAAACTTCTTCTTGTGTTTGACTTGCTTGAACCATCATTTGCGCACCGGGATGTCCGGTGCTTAGTTCTCGGAGAATAGTGATACCATCATTGGTAACTATTGTTTCTCCGCGCTCGTCAACTAACATTTTATCCATACCCGCGGGGCCAAGTGTTGACCTCACGGTTTCAGCGACTTGTACCGCTGCTCGTATGTTGCTCATTTGTGCTTCTCTTCCTGTTTTTCTTTCTTCAGTCATTGGGCTTCACCATCCTATCTGGTATTCTTCAATTAATCCTGTTTCCTCATTTCGACTTTTTACAAAGCCTTCATTCCTCCCATGAAGAAACAAGTCATAATTGAGTTTGCAATCTGCTATGCAGTATTTGATAACATCAGCGTAGCGACCTTCTTTCCAAGCAACAGGTGCATCTGCTGAATCCATGATTTCTTTTCCTACACCAAGTGTATGTTTACACAAGGAGTCAAGGTGATGACTCTTACCTGTTACACTTCTTACAGTCCATGATGTGTCAACGATGGACTCTTTCTTGTGGAGAAGAACTCCGGCGTAATGCATGTCAAGCGCATCACGGAGAACGGGTAGGTCGAAGCCTCGTATGTTGTGTCCTACAATGATACCGCCGTTGTCAACATGCTTCTTTAGATGTTCACCTAAATCTCTTGGGTGTAAAGGATGCATATGCGCGTCTGCTACAATAACATCATCGGCTTTAGTGAAAGCATGTGCTTCTTCACCATCCCATGTTGCTACAACTGTTGGGTCAAACATATGTGTTGACTGCCATCCGCCAATCTCATGAGAGTAGTTTGCCGTTTCAATATCAATTGCCATTACTTTACTCATATTCATTCCTCCTTGAGTTTAATGTAAACCGCGCTACCTACACGATGAGTGCGGAACATTCCTTCAACATCTTTGTACCTCTTGTAAACAGTTGGTTTGCTTTTTCCAAGTTGGTTTGCGTATCGGTCAAACACATCATTCTTGAGTACCCAACCGTCACCTTTGCCTTCGATTTCAACGCTCTTACATGGCTTCATAGCATTCAACCACTCGTCTTTTCGTGCAATCTTTTCGGCTGCTTTAGCACCAACCTCGACTTCGGACTCAAGCCAAAGGACAAGTTGCTCGTATATATCATAGAGGATTTCAGTCGCAGTTTCAACATCATCGCCTGTGACTTTCCATTCACCATCAAACGGTATATTGTCACGCTCGACTCTCGCCAACGCAAGATGTGTTGCAAACAAACAAGTGTACGACAGAACATTCGGAATGAATGAACAAACAACATCAGACAGATGCTTTTCCATACCACGAACAAGAGTGTAGTATTCTTCTGTTGATGCCATAAGTTGAGGCTCAAACGATGCATCTGTTTCAAACATCTCGTACATACAACCACGCGCTACTTCTTCTTTGCTGGAAGGTGCAAGTGCTTCCCATTCTTGATGTGTCATGTTAGCAAGCATAAGTAAGCGCGCTTCTGTTTTCTCACGAATCTTGATGAAATGTTGTGCTATATCTTCAAGTGAATTAACTTCGGTTAGTTTATTCTTGAACACTCCACTCATCCTACGCTCTGATACCATTTGTCGCATCTCATCACTCCACGGTCTGTATAGTAACAGAACACGCTGGAACAGTCCTTTGGTTAGAACATACTCTTTGACACCGCTTGGTGGGAAAGATGTAATCCAAAACGATACACGCGATTCTGTTTCAACAGTACCGTTTTTCATGTGTTTAGTCAAAGTGTTACTGTGACTACCAACAGGGTTCATTGCTTGTTGAAGGTACAAAATAACTTCTGAAAAGAATTGCTTAGGGTTTGATTGAAGAAGGATAGAACCTTCATCAAAGTTCAAACATTTGTTTCCGCCGAGCAATCCTTGATTCTGAACTATTTCATAACCACCTTCACCATCGCTTACTGAATCAATTGACCCGATAAGCGCGCTGTCTGTTCCGCTGGTAAACATATCAATCTTCAAACCTGCTAAGTCTGCTACTTCTCCTGTGAACTCCCATGCTATCGACTTACCCGACCTTGTTGCTTGAATCCAAAACACATGGATTCGCGGGTCAAGGGCGGAAGCCCATACGGGTATTCTAACATAGTCAACAAGGGCTTGGCCTTGAAGATAGAAGAACGATATTAGTCCGGGTACTTCATTAAAGAAAGAAGTTGTTCTAAACCGTTCAAGGTATTCTTTTATCATTGGGTATTCTTTTACTGCTGTGTATTGGTTCCATTGTCTTTGGGGCATTTCTTCATCTCCATTTGGGGGGCGGATGACTCTTGGGGTGCGGTGGTCAGCCTATAACCGTTTCTCGTATTATTATTTCTCGTTATATTATAATAGATATAATTCATTTTTTTCACCTCTCAAAGCGAACTTCTTCTTCGCTTGTCAGAACTTCGATGATTCTGTTGCGCAACACTTTACCCATTCGGGGTACATCACGCAAACAATCACCACATGCGGCTTCTTCAATTGAGCCACACGCGTTAATTATTGCTTCTGTCATCTCCGGTCCAATACCGGGAATGGCAAGAAGTATGTCTTTGCGAACATCATTGGTGCTTACACGCTTGATTGCTTGCGCACCATGTCTGCTTGCTTTTTTGTATGTTTTTTCATGTAGCGCGACCATAAATGCCGCTGCTTCACTTGCGTTAGGAGCGCGGTAAATGAGGCAACCGAAATCAGCCACCACCCTACCGAGGAATCCTGTCATTTGTTTTAGGGCTTGACTTGCAGTTATCGTTGAACCGCGCTGATGTGCGCGATGTAAGTAACCACTTATATCTCCCCATATTACTAATCCGTAATTGTTGTTATTAGCATCCATGTTATCGAGTTGTCGCATTAGATGACCGTTTCTCATTGATTGAAATAAGTCATCTATACTCTTTGCTTCAATTAACCAATCACCACATTTGTAGTCACCGTTAACCAAAGTTTCTCTTGACACATTTATTCTTGGTGAGCGAGAGTTCGCTCGTCTTTCAACTGCTGAAACAAGCGACCCGCGCTCGTTAGAATCTATAATCAAAGGTGGCTTCATCAACCTATACCCCCGTAGTGCTTAGGGTATTTCAACACCCTTCGATAAACAGTGTGTTTGTTATTTGGTTTATCAGATTCAACAATTCCTTTTCTCACCATGTGAATTAAGAAGTTAGATACTTGCGTTGACGACAATTGACTTCTAAGTGATTCAGAGAACTTAACTAATTGTCTTGCTGTCTTCCATGTTTCATCTATGTTCAAAAGTAATTCAATAAACGATGAGTCCATCCATTCTTTATCCCAATTGTCGCTTCTAATAGATTCAGTTGTTGTTATTTTTATTCCTTTTAGCATACCGTGTGTTGTTTTGTATTCATATTCTCTTGTCATTTAATCACCTTTATTGTTTGTAATAATTTCCACATCGGGTTCATATCTTCATCATTGTAAATCTTCATGTTATCACATATCGTTTTGATTAAAACACCTTTATTCATTACTTCATGTGCATAATTCCAACCGCGCAAAATAATTTTATTACGGGGGTGTTTGTGATTTTCCACGGTCGCCCAAATTATTATTGCTTCTTTAGAAACATATTTTTTCAGTTGAGTGGGAGGGATTTGCCTTTTGTATTTATGCCAATTTCTTTCATTGACACCTTTGACTTCAATGTTATACCCATTAACAATCAAATCACCTTTGTCTTTATTGTCATGCTTGGTAGTTATTACTCCTTCTTTTGACAATTTGAAATGATTGACCACTTTTATTTTATTTTGTTTGAAAAATAAAACAACTCCTAATTCACTCTTAACACCAACCAAATGACCGTTAACGCGACTACCATTATAGGCCCAATTGGGTATATTTTTTACAGCATATTGATGGGTATGTTCTGCGTGTTTTTTACACCATTCTATTTGGTATTCATTAAGTGTAACTTGAGCAGTCATCCAATCACCTCATGTTCTCCTGTACCATCCCATAGTTGACACCGACCTACACACAGACCTTTGCCAATAAGACTCTCGCATCTTTCCATGTAACCACCATCAACTATTGAACGCAATTGATACTCTGTTGTTGAAGGGTCATAATCAGCCCATCTAAGAGTCTTGATAAAATCATGCAATGTTAAGATATGCGCTTCTCTCATTTGAACAGTAGTACGCTGAACAGGTAGGAAGTTACGCAACCTTGATGCAAGATAGATTGCCAAACTTGCGCGGCTGATATGCGGTGGATTGCTACCAACTTGACACGCTGCTTCCATCAAACATGGTAGTATCTTGATGCTACCCATCTTAACTGTATCAAACTCAACAGGCTCACCTGTTACTTTGAATTGCTTTTCACGCACCTCTTTTACAGGAAGATTAACACCTTTGCTACCATAGAAGTATGCTGTGTTTTTAGGATTCTCTGCCATTTCACATATCTCATCCCATGACTTTAGTATATCTTCTGTCTTTAGTGGAATACTCCACCTAAGCACATGATTCTTAGCATTGTAAGAATTGGGAACTCTAATCATTCGCGCGGTATCAAATGGTACAGTTGGGTCCATGCAGTATAATTCCATGTCCTTCTTCCATTTGTTGATAACCTTCTTACCAGCCGCTTTGATATGCGACACTTGCGTTCCGCTTGATGGTAAATGAGTCTTGTCAAGCGATACCCAAATATGAAATCCGTTACCGCTGAACCAAATACCATGATTAATGTCTGCACCTAAAAGAGCATAGTGTAATCGTCTAACCTGCTCGACTACCTCATCGCCTTCAACTTCAACCATGTTACTACCCTTGCGATACTTCTTATCGAAGTCCAACACGAAGTGTTTGATGATTGCAGTATTATATTCCGCGCGCCTACCATTTGGTTTGATGGCTCGGAAACCATAGACCGACATATATGCGCACTGTGAGTTTTGTAACCCACTCCAATATTTTTCAAACTCGGAATTGTTGTGAATTACCTTTCTAAACAACCCGACTTCTTTAGGGAAATCAAAGTGAAGAGGGTTCAAAACCATCACCTTCGCCTAACTTCATTCCCGCAGTAATACAAAACTCAAGCACCTTGTCAATGCATTGAAAACAAACAGCGCGCTTTGCAAAACGCATATCATCAGCCTTCTTAATTCCACACAATTCACACTCTCTCATTCGCTCACCTGTATTGCATATTTAGGACACAGTTCTATGATAGAACAGTAGGAACATTTGAAGTCCTGTGTCGTAGGGGGGAAGTGTTCGTCAAGATACATCTTTATCAAGTCTTTCACACGCTTCATCATACCACGCTCACTCACCTTCTTGACAGGTTCGATAGTCCAATGGTCTGCTGCTGAATATCTCCAACCCCAATGAGTAACAGGGCGGTCGATACCTTTTTCTTTTAGATACGCGCTATCGCAATTTTCAATCAAGAACTTGTAGTATGACATTTCTTTTCTCATCTCACTTGCTTTGTTATCTTTCCACTTGCCGGTTTTCAACTCGTACAATAGCAATCCACCATCGCTTGCCTCAAACACACGGTCAATGATACCAACAAACTGAACAGGTATAGTTCCGTACCCTTCAACATCAACATCAATGCGAACTTCAATTCGCACTTCATTTGCTAATGGTAGTGGGTTCTTAGGATTTAATCGCATACGCGCATTTTCAAACTCCATCAACCAATTCATGTTGTAGTAGTAATCATCTTCATAGAAAGGAAACTTCTTGTTTTCTTTGCGTCTGTTTTTTATGATTGTCTTTTCAGTAGGTATGTACTTCTTTAGATAATTAGTCATATCAGTACCCGACTCGACCATCTTGTGAAATGCTCCCGAACCTTCTAACGCTTGATAGAATAAATCAAGACCGTTGTGAACATCGTCACCCACAACAAGATGCTTGACAAGTTCCTGTGGTCGGGGATAATTATGCTCAAGCCACATCTGTTGAGCGCACCATCCAAGTGAACCAGCAGTTGATTTACTGATACGAATGATGATTCCATCTTTACCCATTTCGGGAGTCCATGCATATGAAGAGCCGTCATCGTATATCTTTACCATACTAATCATCTCGGTAATTATCGGGTTCATTATCTGCTTTATACAAATCGTGTATTTCAACCCAATCGCATTTGTTACAACAGATAAACATTGTACCATTCATACTTTCTTCTAACTCTAAATCGTGACTACCGCATTCGTAACAACTCATTGAAAAGCCCTCCCTTGGTTTTCATCTCTGCTCATGTCTTTGTGCATTTTATTTAGCGCGTGCATTTTTGAACGCTTCATAGATGCAATGTCAACCATGTATAGTTCCTCGTCTAACTCATAGGCTTGTATTGTAATTACAGTAGCGGAAGGAATGAGAAGATAATCTTCACCACTTCTCTTCAAACCTATGTAATCAGTAAGTAGCGCATCACCGAAAAACAGTTGTCCTTCTGCACTTTTTACTTCTTTAGTTCCTGTTTCAAAATAAGATATTTTTACATCCATCATACTCCACCTACCTTGTTTGGGGCATAGATAGTGTTGAAGATTATATTACCTTGCTTCGTTAGTATCTCTTGTATCTCATGAATTGCTTTTGCTAAATCATAAGAAGTGTTCATGCTTTCTTCTAATTCCTCAATGTATCTTTCAAGTCTGTTACATTTTGTTGTCTGTGTGTTGACTACCTTTTGTAACATATTGATTTCATTCTCAAGTTCTTCTATTGTTTTTGTCATTTTCATCACCATAGTTTTGCAGGTCGGGGTGTTCCTATTGCGGCTTCAATGTCCCAACCTAAGACACTGAAAATACCGGATATTTTTTTCTGAATGTGTTTGTTCAGAATGGCTTTTTTGTTTAATTCAAATCCTTCAAGTTCAGCAGATTCCCTGTACGCAACAATATCTGTCGGTGGGAAACCGTTTGGAACGGCTGATACTTGTAACCATTGAACTGAATCACCCGCTACAAACGGGTCATCCTTAGCCATGTTTTGATTGTAGTATAACGCGGCTCTTGAAGCACCGGATGGTGTTCCATACATTTCAGGACTTTTACCTATACGCGTCTGTTCTGTTACATCCTTCAAAGTGATTTCTCCTTTGCGGATGGGTATTGAAGTTTCAAGAACTGCTGCTCTCACTTCGGCTTCTGATGCACCTTCGCATACAAGATTGAGAACAGTTCCTTCAATCTTTTTACTGATAGGTGCAATGCTACTACCCTTCATGAAGTTAGCAGTTTTCATTTTACCTTCATCTTCGGGTGGATATGATACCTTACCGGCATACTTGTTTTTACCTGCAAGTAACCAATAAGGCATGTACGCTTCAAGTTCAGCAAACAACATTTTGTTTCCTGTATCACGCTGAACAACATCTGTGATTCGCGCGGCTAAAGTTTCTGCTTCATCAAACGGTACTTGAATAAATGCTGAATCAGTAAATCCATAGATAACATTGTAACCCAAATTGGTTGCAACTGTATCAAGCAAAGCAATGCATCGTCTGCCTTCTGATAGAATAGTTTCTGCTATGTCAAGGTCAGCCCAACCAAACCCAACACTCGCTGTTGCCCCATACAGGCTCGCCATGACGCGCTTGACTGCGGCTTGTGTTGTATTCCATGCTGCTTTTTGCTCTTTAGTTTCTGCTTCGCGCATACGCTTTTTACACAATGCACGATATTCAAACAACTCATCGACCACCTGTGGAAGTATGCCCTTCTCGGATTGGTCCCAAAAGGTTCCGTTCTCCATCTCAAGTATTCCTTCACCCGGACCATCACGCTTAGTAGTCCAACACAGATTGAATCCGGTCATGAGTGATGGGTACAATCCCTTGTAATCTATTACACAAACATCCTTGTAAAGACCGTTCTCTTTAATGATAAACTCCGCACCTTGTAAGTCCGGCTTCTCAACATTGATACGAGAAGGTGCAATCAAGTCTGTCTTGCGTCCAAGCAAACCACGCATGAAGTTTGAAACATTCGTTGCTGATTGAATTGATACACCACACAGGCGAACCATCTCAACAAAGAAGTTAGTTACATTACGCGCTTCATCAATTCCACGAAGCAGAACAGTATCAAGCAAACAGTAGTCAACGAACTCATCCCAATACTCATACCATCCGTTGTGAACAGTCATACCTTCTATCTCTTCCGTGAGTTTAGAACCAAGTCCAAGAGTTTCAGCAATGGTATTCAACTTGCGATTAGGTAATTGACCTCCACCGCTGTCTTGCCATACGCGTTCAAAACCTGTACCACTTGATGCTGGTGCGGCTGTATCAAACTGCCACCTACCTGCGATTGGCTGGTCATCAAAGCGGTATCGCTCACCCTTCTTAGGGTAGCGGATAATGCCAAGAGGACTCAACTTAGATGCGCCACCGTGTCCGTAAATATGGTCGAGGCGTTCAATCATGTGTGGTATGTCAAAGAATGTTCCGGCGTGAGCAATCATCATATCAGGGTCGCGTTCATGTAGGAACTCGATAAACGCATCATACATTATCTTCTCGGATTTAAAAAGACGCAGTTGGTATCTCTCGTTACGGACTTCTCTATCTTTTAACGAACCATGATAGTGTCCTGTTTTTTCATTGAAATCATAAGGACAATTGGTTCTCTCATCAGCCCATGCAAAGACAATGGGTATGTCAAGGTCGGAGTCAATAACAGCAATGACAGTAGTGAACTTATCATCACCTGTATCACATTCAATATCATACCACCACTTGCGCGGTTTCCATTGAGGCATCTTTGTGCATTCCTCAACCAAGTATTGGTCGATGAAACGCATATCTCCTTCGTATGTTTTACCAAACATTCTCCTCATGGATGCAACATCATACGGGTTGTTTGTTTCAACTCTCCACAATGTAGCACCATCAAGACCTTTGTAGGTTTTCTCCTTACGGATTTTTACTCCGGGGAATGAACGCTTCATCTGTTTGATTCGGAACTCCGGTGTTGACACAGGGATATACATATGCGGTTTGTAATCATCAACGGTTTGCTCAACAAGTTTACCATGCTCTCTCCATCTTAGATAAACAGTAGGTGGTGAGTCATCATGATAGATAGCGTCAGCAATCACGCGTCCACCCCTTCTTGGTGTTTGAGAATTAGTGTTGCTTCAACCTCACCATGATTTAACACAAGCGCGCTCTTGTTACCCATATAGAAGATAACAGGACCACTCGGTATAATGTCAACTAACTTAGGTAAGTGAGAGCCAAATACCGTTTCACATTCTTCTGATGTATTTCTGCTAACATCAACTTCGATTTCTCTATTCATCCTTGCACCTCTTTTACTTCCAGCCGTGATAATCATGTTACCGTCTGCTACCTTGATAGATACCGGCGCATCCTTACCTACAACTTTAGTCATGGAGGATAGACCACGCAACTGTTCCATAGTAAGATTACCGGAACAATCCAAATCCGCGTTTCCTATTCTTTTCCAACCATCTTGCATCGCGCTACCGATTGCTACTAAGGCTCGGTCAACGGTTGCGTGGGAAATAATGTGGTCGTGGGTTGGTGTGCTGAACTCTTGATTACCATTCATTAGCGTCAGTGTGTTACCAATGTGTCGCATCATGGTTGTTGGT
>MDSV01175835.1_pt1 | contig 12868 bp, 12 predicted proteins | sample 810851 | NCBI WGS metagenome assembly MDSV01 (sample SAMN05326640, study PRJNA326480) | marine metagenome | isolation source: seawater | place: Atlantic Ocean: North East | collected 2012 | reverse complement strand
ATTATGTTTAATACAATATTTCCAAAAATACACAAAGAAGGATACAAGTTTTTAGCTATTTCAATTTTAGCAACATTTATTGTTTTGTTTTTTTCTAAATTTCTAGGATTTATATCTGTCCTTATAACAGTCTGGGTGTATTATTTTTTTAGGGATCCAGAAAGATATTCAATTAATGACGATAATTATCTAGTAAGCCCTGCTGATGGTTTGATTACAGATATATCAGAAAAATCTGGACCTGAAGAACTCAGATTAGAAAATACTACTTTTACAAAAATAAGTGTTTTTATGAATGTATTTAATTGTCATGTAAATAGAGTTCCATCATCAGGTAAAGTAGAAGAAATTTTTTATAAACCAGGAAAATTTTTAAATGCTTCCTTAGATAAAGCAAGTGAAGAAAATGAAAGAAATTATTTTAAAGTAAAATTAAATAATGGGGAAGAAATTATAATCGTTCAAATCGCAGGATTGATTGCTAGGAGAATTGTTTGTGAAGTAGAACAAGGTCAAGAGTTAAAACAAGGAGATAGAATTGGGATGATTAGATTTGGTAGTAGAGTAGATATTTATTTTAAAAATAAAAAAATTTTAGCTAAATTAGGACAAAACGTAGTGGCAGGAGAAAGCTTATTAGCTTCTGGGTAATGCAAGAAAATAAAAAATTTAAAATAGTTACATCAAAAAAAACAAGATATTTGCTTCCAAATATTTTAACTCTTGCAGGAGTATGTCTTGGAATAAGTTCAATAAAATTTTCAATTGATGGTAATTTCGCTTTAGCAGTTACATTAATTTTGTTTGCGGCAATATTAGATGCTTTAGATGGAAGAATAGCTAGATTAATTAAAGGAACGTCAGAGTTTGGTAAAGAATTAGACTCACTAACAGATTTTGTAAGCTTTGGTATCGCTCCAGTTTTTATTTTGTATTTTTGGGAGTTGAATAATTATGGAAAATTAGGATGGGCCATTACTTTAATTTATTCAGTTTGTTGCGTCTTAAGGTTAGCTAGGTTTAATTTAACAAAAATAGATGAAACAGAAGGATGGAAAAATAATTTTTTTGAAGGCATACCGTCTCCTGCAGGAGGATTATTAATTTTAATGCCTTTAATATATGAATTAACAAATTTAAATATTGGGTTTGATGTTAAAAATCTCACACCTTACCTTACTATTATAATTGCAATTTTGTTGGTTAGTAAAATTCCTACACTAGCGTTAAAAAAAATATCTATATCTTCCAAAGCTACAGTTTTTTTACTATTAGGTATTGGAATTGTTTTTATAGCTTTACTATTTTATACTTTAGAAACTCTTTTGATTTTTGGAATTTTATATTTAATCTCAATTCCGGTGAGTATAGTTTTATACAACAATCACAATAAAAAAAATGAAGCAAAAATATCTGAAGATAATCATGAAGATATTTTGTAATGAAAAAATCGAAAAGAACTAAAAAAAGTAATTCTTGGAGAATTAAACAACATAGAGATCAATTTTTCAAAAAATCGAAAACTTTAGGTTACCGCTCAAGAGCATCATTTAAATTAATTGAACTAAATAAAAAATATAAATTTATAAAAAAAAATACAAATTTATTAGATTTAGGTTCTTGTCCAGGTGGATGGTCTCAGGTGGCTGCCCAAATAGTAAAGACTGGTAAAATTATGTCTATAGACACTCAAAGAATGGAACCTATAAAAAATGTAAAATTTCTAAAAAGTAATTTCCTTGAAATACAAACAAAAAATGAAGTGATTAAATATTTTAATTTTGATTTAGATTTAATTATTTCCGATATGGCTGCGGATACAACTGGAAATAAAGCATTGGACTCAATAAGAACAAATCAATTATGTGCAGAGGTAATTAATTTCTCAAGAAAAATACTTAAACCCAAGGGTGTTTTAGTATCAAAAGTCTTTATGGGAGAAGATTTCTTAGAGGTAAAAAACCTGGCTAAATTCTCATTTAATAAAGTAAATTTTTTTAAACCCGAGTCAAGTAGGAAAGAGTCCAAAGAAACTTATTTACATTGTGAAACTTTAAAGCCTTTATAAATTTTAAAAATTGTATATAAGTTTATATGGACACAATTAAAGAAGCATTAACCTTCGACGATGTTTTACTTCTACCGAAATATTCAGAAGTTTTACCATCAAAAACTAATATTTTACTTCAACTTACAAAAAAAATTTCCCTTAAAGTTCCTTTTTTAACATCCGCAATGGATACAGTAACCGAGTCAAAAATGGCTACGGCGATTGCTATCGAAGGTGGAATGGGAATTATTCACCGAAATTTAGATATTAAAAAACAATCTATTGAAGTAAAAAAAGTAAAAAATAAAAAACTAATTGTTGGGGCAGCTATAGGAACTAATCTAGAAGATTTAGATAGAGCCAGGTCACTCATATCAAATGGAGTTGATTTGATTGTTATTGACACCGCACATGGACATAGCAAAAAAGTTCTACAAACACTTTTAAAAATAAAAAAAATTACAAAAAAAATTCCTATATGTGTTGGAAATATTGCTACAGGAGAAGCAGCAAAAAGATTATATAACTCAGGAGCAGATATTATTAAAGTAGGTATAGGACCAGGGTCTATCTGTACAACAAGAATGGTAGCTGGTATCGGTGTGCCACAAATTTCTGCTATTTTGGAAGTTAAAAAAGCACTTAATAAAAAAAATATTAAAATCATTTCAGATGGTGGAATTAAATTTTCAGGTGATATTGCTAAAGCTTTAGCCGCAGGCGCTGATGCTATTATGATGGGTTCAATATTTGCAGGCACCGATGAAAGCCCTGGTAAAAAGTTTAGATTTAATGGTAAATTTTATAAACAGTATAGAGGCATGGGATCAATAGGTGCTATGTCTGCAGGATCAGCAAATAGGTATTTCCAAAAAAATTATAAAGATAAATCTAAATTTGTCCCAGAGGGAGTAGAGGGACGAGTAGAATACAAGGGAAAAGTATCAGAAATTATATACCAATTGCAAGGTGGATTGAGATCATCAATGGGATATATTGGAGCTAAAAATTTAAAAGAAATTAATAAAAAAGCAAAATTTGTCAAAATTACTAAAGCAGGATTTTACGAAAGCATGGTTCACAGTGTTGAAATGACACAAAAAACAATAAATTTTAAGTTATGATAAAAAAGATTTTATACATTTTCATTATATTATTTTTATTTAATAATTCATTTGCTAAGACAGAGTATTTCAAAGATGGCATTGATTTATATAACAAAAATAAATTTGAGGATGCAAAGTTTAAATTTGAACAAGATATAGTTTTTAATCCTAAAAGTGAAATCTCGTATCTTTACTTATCAAAAATTTTTAATAAACTAGACAAAAAAAAATTAGAGGAAAAAAATTTAAATACAGTGATGTTATTAAATCCACAAAATGAGGAGGCAATTTATAATCTTGCTAAATTAAAATTAAGATCCTCAGACTATAAAAAAAGCCGAGAATTAAATAAAAAACTAAAAGCCATATGTATCAAATTCTGTACTGAAAGTGACGAATTACAAATAGAAATTGAAAATTTATCTAGAAAATAAATGCAATTTCACAATGATAAAGATAAAGTTATAATTATTGATTTTGGTTCCCAGGTAACAAAATTAATAGCAAGAAGAATAAGAGAGTTAGGAGTGTACTCTGAAATAATAACTCCACAAAACTTCAATAAATTAAAAAAATTACATAATATTAAAGGTTTAATACTTTCGGGTGGCCCATCTACCGTGACAAGTAATAATTTTCAAAGTATATCAAAAGATGTATTTAAAAAAAATATACCAATATTAGGAATATGTTACGGCTTACAATTAATAGCTAAGATATTTGGAGGTAAAATTAAATCCTCAAAAAAAAAAAGAGAATTTGGTAGAGCTTTTTTATATAAAAAAAATTCTTCATTTTTAACAAAAAATTTTTTAAACAATAAAAGATCTGTATGGATGAGCCATGAAGATGCAGTCGTTAAATTACCAAAAAATTTTAAATTAATAGCTTCTACTAAAGGGTCAAAATTTACCATTATAGAAAATACAAAAAAAAAAATTTACGGAGTACAATTTCATCCTGAAGTTACGCATACGGATAAAGGAAAACAATTATTTAAAAATTTTTTATTTTTTATTTGCAAAATAAAAAAAAAGTGGAGTGCTAAATCTCAAAAAAAACGATTAATAAATGAAATAAAAAATGTTGTAAAAAAAGATAAAGTAATATGTGCATTATCTGGTGGTGTTGATAGCAGTGTTGTTGCATTATTAATTAATAAGGCAATCAAAAAAAACCTTATTTGTATTATGGTAGATACTGGTTTGATGAGAAAAAATGAGTTTAAATATACTTATAAAATTTTTAAAAAAAAATATAATCTTAATGTTAAATTAATAAATGCTTCTAAGCTGTTTCTATCTAAGCTTAAAAATATTACTAATCCTGAAAAGAAAAGAAAAATCATTGGAAATTTATTTATTAAAATTTTTGAAAAAGAGTCTAAAAAGTACAAAAATTTAAAATTTTTAGCTCAAGGAACTCTTTATCCTGATATAATTGAAAGTAGATCTTCAACCGGAAGTAAATCTTCAAAAATAAAATCCCATCACAATGTAGGGGGGTTGCCTAAAAGAATGAATTTAAGATTAGTTGAACCTTTAAAAGAGTTTTTTAAAGATGAAGTAAGAATTTTAGGTAAATCTCTAGGTTTAATTAAAAGTATTAATTTCAAGCACCCATTTCCAGGTCCTGGGTTGGGTATTAGAATTTTGGGGAATATTACGCCTGATAGAGTAAAAATACTTCAAGAAGCAGATTATATCTTCATTAACGAATTAATTAGAACTGGGCTTTATAATAAGATATGGCAGGCGTATGCAGCTTTACTACCAATTAAAACAGTAGGAGTGATGGGTGACACAAGGACATATGAAAATATTTGCCTGTTAAGAGCTGTAACTTCAGAAGACGGTATGACAGCTGACTATTTCAGTTTACCAAAGAATTTTGTAGATAATATATCTAATAAAATTATAAATAATGTCAAAGGGATTAACAGGGTAGTATATGATATTACCTCAAAGCCTCCTAGCACTATAGAACTAGAGTGATGAATACTAAAATAAAAAAAATATTATTAAAAAAAAATAAATCTAAAGTTGTTAGCTTAACAGCTTATTCAAAAAATATAGCAAAAATTTTAGATAATTATGTAGACATTGTTTTAGTGGGTGATTCAATGGCCAATGTTTTATATGGACATCAAAATACACATAAAATTACCTTAGATAATATTACGCAACATACGCAAAGTGTAAAAAAGGGTATTAAAAAATCTCTATTAGTAGTGGATATGCCTAAAGGTAGTTATAACAATCTAAAATCTGCCCTTAAAAATGCAAAAAAAGTGATAAATAAAACAGGATGTGACGCAATTAAATTAGAAAGTAATAAAAAAAATTATAAGATTATTGAAGGACTTGTAAAAAAAAAAAATTCCTGTGATGGGACATATAGGTTTTACACCACAATATAAAAAAAAATTTAAAATTGAAGGTCAAACAAAATTAGAGGCTAAAAAACTTTTAAAAGAAGCAAAATTAATTGAAAAATCAGGAGCATTTTCAATAGTTCTAGAATGTATATCTCCAGCTACAGCAAAATTAATTACAAACCAATTAAAGATAATTACAATTGGGATTGGTTCTTCTTCATATTGCGATGGACAAATATTAGTAACGGATGACATGCTTGGTATTAGTGGCTTTTACCCTAAATTTGTTAAAAAGTATGTTAATTTAGATACTATAATTGAAATAGCTGTAAAAAAATATACTAGAGAGGTTAAAAAACAGAAATTTCCGTCATTAAAAAATTTTTTAAATGATACCAAACACAGAAAATAAACTGGATCTTAAAAGACAACTAATTAATTTTTGGCAAAAAAATAAGACAAAAATACTTATATTTGGATTAATTCTTATTATAATTATTTCATTTGTAATATATTTTAATTATAAAAATAAAAATAAAAATATATTAATTGCAGACAAATATGTTAGAGCAGGTCTTTACCTAGAATCTAATCAAAAAAACAATGCTAAAGTTTTATACGAGGAAATTATTCTTAGTAAAAATAAATTTTATTCTATTCTTGCATTAAATACTATTGTTGAAAAAAGTCTCATTAATGATGATACGAAAATTCTAAAATATTTTGAGATATTAGAAAGCTTAGATTTTCAAGAGGAGAAACAAGACTTAATTATTTTTAAGAAAGCATTATTTTATTTAAAAATTTCAAAAAATAATGAAGGAAGAAACTTATTAAAAAAATTGATTGAAAAAAATTCTAAATTTAAAAGTTTAGCAGAAGAAATTAAAACAAATTAGAGATAAAAATGAATTTTTTTTTTATTTTATTTTTACTATTTTTTATACAAGGTTGTTCTTTTGACAACAAATCAGGAGTATGGAAAAATGAAAGTACATATTCAAATAAAAATGAAAATATTTTCAAAGATTTTGAGTCAATAAATATAACAAATAAAAGTTTTCAAAAAACAATACCTATTAAAAATGATTTTAAATTCCCTAAAATAAACGCAGTAGTCAATTATAATTGGAACGATATATATTATAATCAAAATAATAATTTACCAAATTTTAGTTTTAATGAAAAATACGATCTTATTTTTAAAAGTAAGAAAGTAACAAATTACAAAGTTGCTGAACACTTTTTGTTTGAAGATAATAATGTCATACTTACTGATACAAGAGGAAATATAATTGTATTTTCAATAAATGAAAATAAATTAATTACTAAATACAATTTTTACAAAAAAAAATATAAAAATACTAATAAAAAACTATATATAAAAATTGAAAACAATATTTTATATGTATTTGATAATCTTGGATATTTTTATGCTTTTAACTATAAACAAAATAAAATTTTATGGGCTCAAAAACATGACGTGGCTTTTCAATCCAATATTAAAATATATAAGGGGAAAATTATTATAAGTGATCAAAATAATAGGTTATATTTTATCAATAAAAAAAGTGGTGAGAAGTTAGCTGAAATACCTACAGAGGAGACTGTAATAAAGAACAATTTTGAAAATAATCTATCTTTAGATAATAAATCATTATTTTATATCAACACATTTGGTTCTTTATACGTTGTCAATGTCGAAAATATGAAAATACTTTGGTTTATTAATTTAAATCAATCTATAAATTTAAATCCCAGAAATATATTTTCTGGAAATCAAATTATCAATTATGATGATAAAATATTAATTTCTTCTAACGAAAATACTTATGCAATAAATCAAAATACTGGATCAACATTATATAAAAAAAATTTTGCGAGCGATTTGAAGCCAATTGTCATTAAAAAAAATTTTTTCACAATTACAAAAAATAAATTTCTTATTGCAATGAATACAGATACAGGAAAAATTATCTATTCTTATGATCTAAATAGAAAAATAGCAGATTTTCTTAATACTAAAAAAAAACAAATTAGCATAAAAAATTTCATGATATTGGAGGGTAAAATAGTAGTATTCCTAGAAAATTCCTATATTTTGATCTTCAATATTAATGGCAATTTGGAGCAAATTAAGAAATTACCATCGAGAATAAATACTCTCCCGATAATAATAGATAAATCAATTTTATATCTAGATCAAAAAAATCGAATTTCAATCTTAAATTAGTTATTAGATTTTCCACTTAGAAGTGATAATTGTTTTATTTTATAACCATCTAGATCATCAGACGGTTTTATTGGATAATCGCCTGTAAAATAATGATCACTAAACTGAGGGTAATTAGAATTTCTTTTTTCTCCAATTAAAGCTTTATATAAGCCTTCTAAACTTAAAAACTTTAAACTTTTAGCTTGAATGTGGCTACAGATTTCTTGATTGTCTTTTTTGTTAGCAAGCAGTTCCTCTTTCGTAGGCATATCAACACCATAGAAGTCTGGATATTTAATTTCAGGACATGCAATTCGCACATGAACTTCTTTTGCCCCACTCTCATACAACATTTTTACAATCTTTTTACAAGTTGTGCCTCTTACTAAAGAGTCATCAACTAATATAATTGATTTATTTTTAACTATTGTTTTAGTTGAATTTAGTTTTAATTTAACACCTAAACTTCTAATACTTTGCGTAGGCTCAATAAAAGTTCTACCTACATAGTGATTTCTTATTAACCCTAATTCAAATTGTTTATTACATTTTTCAGAATATCCCAATGCAGCCGGAACTCCTGAGTCTGGTACAGGTACAATTAAGTCAGCTTGAATATCTGTCTCTTCTGCGAGTTGTCTACCTAATTTTTTTCTGTATTCATACGCACATATATTATTAATAAGACTATCCGGTCTAGCGAAATAAATATATTCAAATACACATGGTCTTGGCTTTTGCTTTGGAAAAGGTTTTATAGATTTCAATTCTTGATTTTCAATTATAATAATCTCTCCATTTTCTACCTCCCTAACAAATTTAGCTCCAATAATATCAAGAGCACACGTTTCAGAAGCTAAAATAAATGAGTTATTTAATTTACCTACCACCAATGGCCTAATACCTAAGGGGTCTCTAACTCCAACTAGTTTTTTATTGGTCATTAAAACAAGAGAGTAACCACCTTGAATTTGGAAAAGAGTATCGATCAATTTATCTAAAAATTTATCTCTTTTTGATTTTGCTATAAGTTGAACAATAGTTTCTGTATCGCTAGTAGTTCTAAATATCGCACCGTCCTTAACCAAGTTATCTCTTAGTAACAATGCATTAGTCAAATTTCCGTTATGAGCAACACTTAATCCTCCAATATGCAAATCAGCAAAAAATGGTTGAATATTTCTCAACGAAGTTTCGCCTGTTGTAGAATATCTATTGTGACCGATGGCAGAATTACCGGGTAGTTTTGCAAATATCTTGGGGTCAGTGAAATGATCTCCGACTAAACCTTGTCTTTTTTCTGAATGATAATTCTTACCATCAAAAGAAACTATCCCACACCCTTCTTGTCCTCTGTGTTGTAAAGCATGCAAACCCAAAGCAACTAGTGCTGAAGCATCTTCGTAGTTTGATATTCCAAAAATACCGCATTCTTCTCTTAGTTTATCTGAACTAAATTTTTTCAATTTTTTCTTTTGTATCAATGAAATCATTGTTTGAAGGAAATTCCTCAATCAAAATCTCACTACCTTTGTTAATTAATTTAAATGAAATAGCATCATCTGCAGATATACCCCAATTTTGATAAGGATAAAACCAATTTAAAATTGAAAATAAACAAACTGATACAATATACCCTTTAAAAAAACCAAATAAAAAACCAAAACCTTTATCAATAGATCCTACTCCGGTCCATGTTACTACCTTACTTAAAGTTTTTCCAAAAAGTATTATTATGAAAAGAGTAAAAACAAATACAGCCACTCCTAATCCAATGTTTTTAATAAATTCAGACTCTATGTATTCACTTACTACAGGTTGTAATTTTGGAACTAAGATAATAGTAATTATAGTTGATAAAACCCATTTCATGAAAGAGATTAAGCTTAAAGAAAAACCCTTTAAAAAACATTGGACCACACAGTAAATCAAGATAAATAGAAATAAAATATCAAATAAATTTATATTATTTGTAAAAAATTCAAACAAATCATTAATCATATACGATTATTATTTTCTTCACCAAAAGGTTTAAACGTAAGAATTAGTTTAGGTAATAATGTTAAAACAGAAATCATTGCTAAAAGCATCGCTATACCAGTAAAAACTCCAAAATAAATTGTAGGAATAAAGTTTGATAGAACCAATATAGAAAAACCGAATACGATTGTGATAGAAGTATTTAAAATTGCCACGCCAACTGTGTTGTGACATCTATCAAGAGTTTTATTATAATTATTAATTTTCTTAAATTCCTCTTTATATCTATAAATATAGTGAATACTATTATCTACAGCTATACCTATGGTAATAGCTGCAATAGTTATTGTCATCATATCCAGTGGAATTTCAAGTAAACCAATTATACCTAGAATAAAAAAAGCAGCAATAAAATTAGGAACTACACCAATCAATGAGAGTACGATATTTCTAAATAAAATAAAGAACATTAAAAAAATTCCTAGAATTACAATTCCTAATGTGAGTATTTGTGATTTAAACAAACTTTGAAGTAAATTATTAAACAAGATAAGCACTCCAGCTAACTTATACTCATTTTTTTCAAGGCCAAGTTTAGCGTTTAACTCATTATCTATTTTATTAATTAGATCGTTTCTTCTTAAATCCTCCAATGAGTCTTTTATTCTTAAACTTATTCTAGCTTCATCTTTCTCTACAGAGATATATGGAGAAATTATCTCAGCTTTAATTGTTTCAGGTATTTTACTATATAAAACTGCTATTTCTAAACTTTGAAGTTCTTTGTTATTTAAATCTTCAGCTACTCTTAAAATAGATCCAAAAGATAAAACTTTTCCTACCTCTGGTAATGTGTCCAAATAATCGTGTACTTTGATAATTTTATCCATTTTATCTCTTGTAAACCAATATTTAGCTTTATCTTCTTCAGTTTCTTCCTCCTCCCATTCATCGAATTCATCATCATCTATTTTAATTTCTTTTGATTTTGTTGGAAATTTTAAAATTATATTTAATGGAGTAGTGCCACCAAGGTCATCGTCTATTTTCTTCATCCCTTTATAAATTTCTGTTTCTTTATCAAAATAATTGATAAAACTATTTTCAACCTCAAGTCTAAATATCCCAACTATACTCAATATCATTATCAATATAGTAAAACCAAAAATCAAAAATTTACTATTTTTAGTAAAAGAGGCAAAAAACGAGGTGATCAAGGATTTTTCAGTATCTTTAATATCCATTTCATTTTCCGATGATAGCAAGTTTATCAAAGAGGGAAGTAATAAAAATGTGACTAGCAAGGAAACAATTAATCCTAAAGTCATCATCCATCCAAAATCTATAATTGGCTTAATTCCACTAAAAACCAAGGATAAAAATGCGCATATTGTAGTTAGCACAGTATAAAGGATTGGTAACATCATTTTTTTACTTGCTTCAAATATTGCCTCACCTTTTGAAAGTTGAGGTAGTTCTTTTTTTAATTGTAAAAATCTAACTGTTACATGAATGTTCATTGCCATGTTCAATATAAGCATCAAGGCAATGAAATTTGAAGAAATTACTGTTACTTTCCAACCCATAAAACCTAAAATTCCAATCATTAAAATTACAGAGGTTGCGCATCCTAGTAATGGCATTATTACCCATTTCAAATTTCTAAAAATAAACCAAAGTGTAAAAATTATAAAAATGAAAACTCCAATTCCGAAAACAAGTATGTCATTTTTTATGTAACTCATCATGTCATCCGCGATCATTGGTATACCACCTAAATGAATGTTTGCGTTTTCTCCATATTTACTAATTACGTCTCTTATCTCAGTGATATTTTGGTGATTTCTTAAATTATAAAGGTTTTTATATTCTTCGTACTCTTTAATAAATTTTTTAAAATTTATTTTTTCTTCCTTTGATAAACCTAACTCTTTTTTTTGATAAAAATATTTATCTTTTACCTTTATGTATTCTGCTAATCTCTCATCTTTTTTAAGATAGACAACAATTCCCGATGTTTTTCCATCTTCGCTAATGACATAATTTTTATAAATAGGACTATTGACAATTTCGTCGAATCCTCTTTTTCTATCAATTTCTGGATAAGCTAGAGTCTTATAATTTTTAAGTCTTTCCATTAAGCTCTCATCTGTACTTTTTAAAAGAGGTACATCGATAACTGTAATCACACTATCTACCCAAGTTAATTTTTCAATTTTAGATTTAAGAAGTTGTAGATTGAGGATAGTTTCTTTTTCTAAAAAACTAGAAACAGGTGTGTAAGTCAAGACTAGAAAATCCTTTGAGCCATAAGTTTTATTTATTTCTCTTAAATATTTAAGATCAGGGTCTCCTTCAAGCAAAAGTGCATCTGAAGATGCATCAAGATTAAAATTTTTAGATTGGTAAAGAGAAAAAATAATTAGAACTGTTATAAAAATAAGAGTTATCTTTGAAAAGTCTATAACTGCTTTTTTATATATACTAGCTAGCATTTGGACATTTCAGATATATCTTAATTTATTTATAACTAAAGAAAAAATTGAGCTTAATTTTTGCTTAAATCTTTGAATTTTGTGTAAATTCCCTCAAACTCAACTTTAACGGTACCAGTAGGACCATGTCTTTGTTTACCTAATATAATATCTGCTAGACCGTTAACATCATTCATTTTAGACTGCCATTCTGCGTGTTCTATTGAACCTAATTTTGGCTGTTTTCTCTCTAAATAGTAAGCCTCTCTATATACAAACATTACTACATCAGCATCTTGTTCAATTGACCCCGACTCTCTTAAATCAGCTAATTGTGGTTGTTTATCATCTCTTTGTTCAACCGCTCTAGACAATTGAGATAAAGCTAATACTGGCACAGAAAGTTCTTTCGCTAAAGCTTTTAAACCTTGGGTAATTTCAGAAATTTCTTGAACTCTTCCCTCATTTTTATTCGTACTAGATCTCATCAATTGAATATAATCTACAACAATTAAATTTAATCCAAACAATCTTTTTATTCTTCTTGCTCTGTTACTTAGTGTAGCTATTGTAATGGCGGGAGTTTCATCAATATATAAAGGTAAATTATAAATATTTCTTGATGTTTCAATATATCTATTTATTTCCTCTTCAGTTACTTTTCCT
>MDSV01134058.1_pt1 | contig 12868 bp, 7 predicted proteins | sample 810851 | NCBI WGS metagenome assembly MDSV01 (sample SAMN05326640, study PRJNA326480) | marine metagenome | isolation source: seawater | place: Atlantic Ocean: North East | collected 2012 | reverse complement strand
GTGATACCGTAGACATTATTTGTGTTGTGTGTGTGTGTGTGTAATGTGTGCGTGATAAAGGTATTTTTAGTAGAGAAAAACTCTCTTGACTGCCCACAAAAAAGCGCAAATTTCCTTTCTCGGGGGAGAAAAAGTTTACACAACGAACGCGAGATGATGATGAAACTTAAGTCGTCTCAGATGATTCTCGGAGCGCTTCTGCTCGCTCTGTGTCTGTTTCTCACGTATACCTCGACGTACTTCATGTCCGAACGTTTCGCGTTTTCTGCCTCCTCCTCTTCCTTTTCAAGAAGAGAAAAGATGAGCGCGAAGAAGAAGGAAGGATTAGTGGGAAATCCGCGCGATGCCATCCGAGCCGCCCGAGAGAGAATACGGGACGTGGCCTCAAAATATCGAGAGGGTGATACGAGCACGTTGCAAGGGATGAGAGAGAATCGAGCGAGTCGAGAGAATTTGTTGAACGCGGCGGAACGAGCGGACGCGAGAATGATGGAAATGAAAGGTGAAATTGATATTGGAGAGAAAAACGAAGCGAACGCAAACTTAGTGAGAGTATACGGTGAGGAAGAGTTTCCAATGGAGAACGAAAAGTGTTGGCCGAACGAGCATTCCGGGTACGATGGGTTTGCGCTGACTTGGGGGATGACGTTTCGGACAAAGACGGCGAGCGAGTGTTGCGACGCGTGTCGAAAACACGCGGAGATATGCGGCGGGGAAGGCGCAAACTCCGGGACGATGTTTTTCAACACTAGTTTTGGAGTGCGCGGGAACTGCGGTACCGCGCCGTTTGAAAAGAAGTTGATGTGCAACATTTGGGTATACTGTCCCCCGAATGAAAAGCGGGACGGAAAATGTTGGAGTGGGGACATTCACGACCACGAGCAACACGAGTGTTGGTTGAAGAATCAGGCCGACCCGACGAAGCCGTTCGCTCCGAGCAGCGGGAGGTATCCAGATAAGCATTTGCAGGAACATAAAACGAGTCCAGACGTTGTGCAATGGCTTTCTGGTGCAGTCGTTAAACCGGGTGAAGTGGTTGTTGCTCGAGATCCTCATTGGGGGATGGCCGCGAACGAAGCTATATAGTATTTTTAAGTAGAGATTGGTTGTGTTACAACAGATTTTGTAGTATTGCGCGTTAGTTTAATGAACTACGTGTCGTTATTTCGCCTTTTCAGCAGCTTCGAGAAGCTCGATCGTTTCGGTGACTAATCTCTGGCACAAACCGTCGCTCGCGAGTGCGGGAATGACGACATCTCTCAATAAATCTCTTCGTTTCATGCCGAGGATCAAACCGTGTTCGCCGTCTTTCTCCATCTCCTTATCGCTCTTCGAGATTGAACCTAACAGTTCTTCACACAACTCGCGAAGTTGCTTCTCTGCGCCGGCAAAGTGCGTGCGCTGATCGTTCCCGATCGATTCTGAAGCCAAGTGCGTGGCGTACGTTCGTAACCAAGCTTTGAATTCTTTCTCACTCCCGAGAACTTTACACGATTGCAATATTTGCTCGAGATGACGGCCAGATTCGCGCTTTGGCGTCTGGAACGACGAGAAAGAACGCATTGAATTAGCCATAGCACCAATCGCTAATCGTGCGGCAGATGTTTGCAACTTTCGCACTTCACCGCCCGAACCGTCGGTAGAGCCGAACCGTAATCTCGAAAAGTACTCGGATTTTTGAAAGGAGGTGTCCGCAACCTTAGCCCAGGCCTTCAACTTTTTGTGGAACGCGTACGCTACGCCGTTCGATAACGTCACGAGCGGAACACCCTTTTCGCTCAACGAAACGCGAGAAATTCGCGCTCCGTCTCTACGATTGAAGCAAATGCTCGCGATGGAACTCTCCAAAACGCACCTTTCGTTGTCCTTCTCCAAATCCCACACGTACAAAGACGCGTCGGTGGTTACAACTAAAAGTTTTGTCTCCGAACTTTCAATTTGTCCTTCTTCTTCTTCTTTCGTTTTACTACTATTTACGCACGCGATAAAGCATACTTTCCCACCTTCCAACGCAATCGTTGGTAACTGCCGTCTTCCAGTCTCGGTATAAATTTGAAGCGACCCGTCTTCGAGCGCGACGCACGAGTACCTCGCGTTCCCGGTGATGTGCGAACATCTCGCATCGAGACGATCTGTCCATAACTCTTCACCCGAACGCGAGCAGACGAGATCACTCGCGTTCCGCTGAAAATCGTTCTTGCACTCGAGCACAACTGGCGCCGTCGGAATGTTATCTTGGTCATCAAATGAGTTCGCCACCATCGCGTCTTCGGCGACTAGTTTGGCGTGCACGGTTTGCGGAATCGGAGCTACTGGAATAATTTGACGCGCTGCTTGTTGCTGGACAGCCGGTCGCGCTTGTTGCTGTTGCTGTTGCTGCTGCTGCTGTTGCTGCTGCTGCTGCTGCTGCTGCGACACTTGCACCGTCATTTGTTGCCTCGCCGGCGGTGGCGTTAAAAGCAATCGCGCCGGCGCTTGTTGTTGACCACCCGCCGGAATGGGCTGAATTCTTTGCGGCTGACCGCCGCCGCCGCCGACCGGCATAGGCGCCAACCGTTTCGGCGCGTTACCGGCAGGCATCATCTCCTGCGGAGCGACCCGTTTCACGCCGGCAACGGTAGTAGTCGTCGGCATGGTATAAGCGGGTAAATTTCTGGGCACTTGATTTTCATTGTTGGTGATGATTTGCTGCGGTGGCCTTGCGGAGGGCGGCGACGCGATGACTTGCGTGCCCGGAGCGTTCGCCATGGGCGTAATTCTTCGTCTCCCATCTGAAGCTATGATCTCTTGCTGTTGTTGTTGACGGATTGGTGCTTGTTGGATGACAGGTGCTGCAACTGGTACCGCGCTGATGCGCTTCGGTGCCATCGGAGTGCCGTTTTTCGAATCAAATCCACCATTTGTCGTCGTCTCGCCGTTGATGTTCTTCTTGGTGTACTTCAAAAGCGTGGGATCTTCCAACACCGCGACTTTTTTCTGTCCAACCATGCCCCCGTACGTCTCGCGGAAAAACGCTTCCGATTCGCTTTTGTTCACCGTGCATCCAATCTCGGATTCCTCAAACGTAAAGACGCCCATCGTACCATCCGTGCTGCACGCCAAAAGCGAAAAGCCATTCGGCGTCCAACTCAAATCCACCACGGACTCCTCAAAGCACGATTTAATCACGCACACCGGTCTCGATCGATTCGTTCTCCAAATCGTAAGTTTTGTGTCTTGACTTCCACATGCAACCACCGTGTGCAATTTTGGCTTATCCTCGCTATCGTTATCTTTCGAATCTTCCGCCGCTTCAATTTTCTGTTTGAACAATCCGGGTGAAAATCTCACGCACACGACTGGCCCTTTGTGCCCTACGAAATCAAATTTCGAGTCCCATTCGCCTCTTTCCAAGACACTCGCCGTGTGGCTCGGTTTCTTGTACGAGTTACACGTGGTCACCGCCTTCCCGTCTGGACTCCAACACAAACGCATACTAAACGTCGCGCCGACGGATTGTCGATACGGTTCCGTAATCGTGGACACTTTTTCCCAATCGTCCACTCGCCATATGATGACCGATTTATCGTCGCCTTGCGTGGCTAAAAACTTACCGATCGGGTCCCAGGCTACGCCTTTGACGAAACTTTGATGGCCTTTCAACGTCGCGACTATTTGCTTCATCTCCACGTCCCACACATTGACCAAGTTATCGTACGACGCGGACGCTAAGTACTTATCGTCCGGCGAGAAGGCGATATCGATCACGTCCGATTGGTGCCCTTTTAATTTCCCAACGTTCGACCAATTTTCCACGTTCGGTTCATCGTTCGACCCAAACATCGTTCTTCCTTTCCCTTCGTGGAGTTCGTAGAGAAAAATGTTTGAGTCCGTGGAAGCGGTGGCTAAATACCGGCCATTTTTGCTAAACCGGCAGCAATTCACCGGCCCGTAATGGTCCGCTAACGTCGCCAGAAGTTTTGGACACTCCTTATCGTTCTCTTTGTTCCGGTCGAGCAACGCGGAGGTGGTCCAGACTTTCACTTTTCGGTCGCCACCAGCGGTTGCAAATCGACTGCCATCCGGATGCGTGTCGATGGAGTAAATCGGAGCCGAACCGTCGTGCGCGACGAAGGACGGTTTATAGATCAACACCATTTATTACGTATTATATATTTGCGCTCTCAAACGACTGTGTGCTCCCCGTGTGCTGCTCTCTACTCTCGCTCGCGAGCAGCCCGAACAACAAGAACGCGTGAGAATAGTATTGCTGTCGTTGTGTGTGGAGACACTATTTGAATAATTTACGAGTTTGAAAATGATCTGATTGCGGCCAACAAGCGTCGCCGACGAGAGTGCAGCCTTACAGACCGCGCGGGGAGGCGAGAGACACCTTTTTCGGTCTCTGAACCCGTGTCGATCGATGAGCGTCGATGCGTTCGAGTTTAAAGAGTTCAAATCGAAGAGCAAAAAAACGACAAAAGAAAAAAGTCAATTAAATTTGCAAACACAAGAAAAACAACCTTTTTTGCAACACACTTTTCTCTTCTCATTCTCTCTCGATGCACGCTTTAAAAGTCGCCGCTGCTGCTCAGGCTTACGCTTACGCTGGCAAAACGAAGAAGAGAGGAGGAGAGGAGTTTTGGGGATGTTGTTTGTGTCGTCGTGATTTATCTTCTTCTTTGTCTTCTTCTTCTCGTCGTCGGCGGCGTTTTCATAACGACCGAAGAGGAGTGAATTCAACGGGAGCATCCTCATCATCAATGCGCGACGATTCAGACGACAAAAACGTCTTTGACGCGTTCTCGCAAATGAAAACAAAGAAGAAAAAGAAAGAAGCAGACGACGAGGAGACAAAAACGAGCAGCAATTGGCGTCCCGCACCGCCGGATATATCCTCGAGCGCGCCGAGAGAATTTTCGCCCATTTCCTACGCTTTACTCGGCGACTCGGTTTGGGAACTCTTCGTCAGAAGTTATCTGTTCGCGCCGAGGAGCAAACCGTCCACGTACGACTCGAAAGTGAAAAAGTTAGCCAGAGCAGAATCGCAAGCGTACGCGTATAGAAAAATTACCGAAATACAACTCACGGATGAAGAGTTGGACGTCTGCAAGTGGGGACGAAACGCCGACTATTCAAACGTACCGAAACGACTTCGCGGGAAAAAGAGTCAAGGCGGCGGCCACGATATTTACAGACAAGCATCTGCTTTGGAAGTCATATTAGGGTGGTGGATGGTTACGGACGACGAGCGGTTGGACGAGGTTTTAGAACGCGTGAAAACGAGTGGGTGGCTAGAGGACGCTTTGACTTCGGTAGAGTACGGTTCCGAAGAAGAAGAAGAAGATTAAAATTATTAGAAGTTTCGTAGATTTTTTAAAGTAGTTATGATAGTGATAATAATACAAGTATATATATGAAAGTCTCTAGAATATGATGAAGCTTTCGCGTGGTGCTAAATTAATGTGTTTTTCGCGTTGTGTATCCGTTTCCTCGTTTCTCTTCTCAAATCGCGCGCCCGCCTCTCGTGCGTTTTTTAATACGTGTTCGATTTGATTCCGCTCTTTGATTTTTTACCCATAGTCGTCGGGTGACTTTCTAAATCACTCTGCGACGACCGTTCCTCTTGAGGACTCGATCCACTCCCACCCGAAGAATTTATCGAGTTCGACCCGCTCCCTCCTAATCTGAATCCATCCTCTCTAATCGGCGGAATGCGCAACATGTCGTAATCGTGCACGTTCCCGGTGACGATCGCCTCAGTGGTGGCTAATTTTTTCATCTTTTTCCTGTGTTGCTTGTCTTTGAAGATGGTGTACGCCCAAAATGTAAACGTCATGCAGAAGATTAACGCGGCAAAAAAGTAGAGCAAGGCCGCATCTCGACTCGGGACCGGGTTCGTGTACTGTTGTTTTAAGTATTATTTTAAGAGAGAAGAAGAGAAAGTCAGCGTCTTTGGTCCAATTTCAAAGGGAGATTTTGAGAGAAATACTCTTATACTACGCGACGAGAGACGCGCGAAGATGATGATGATGATGTAATAACACTCAGCATCATCAGACGTAGGTTTCATCACTTCAAAACCTCGCACCACTAACCACGCGCGAAAGAAGAAGACAAAGAAGAAGAGAAAGAGACTTCTTAAAAAATCAGCCAGCGGGTGATGAGAGATGATCTTCTCTCAAAAGAACGTTTCGATTATTCGTCTCTCTCTCTTTCTCTCTCTTTAAAAAACGATTTAGAAAACGAACCTTTGTGATTAAAATCCCGGGAACTGGTGGCGGGTTCGGTGCGAACGGATCCGACGGAGGTGTTGATGGCACGTTTGGCGTGGAACTCATATCAAAGTGTATGTGTATAACGTCGTGTTTTATGAGACAACGATAATAATGACGAACGATTCTCTCTCTGTGGTAATCTGTCTGTCCTTCTCAAAGAAAGAGAGAGAGAAAAAGAGGAGAAATTTTGTGTTTTGTGGGCGAAAGAGATAATTTTTTTTCAAAAGCGAGAAAAGACTGATGACAGACTGATGACTGATGGACAAAAAGGAGACAAAACAGCAGAAAAAGAGAAAAACTTCTTCGCGTCATCAGACAAATCACACGCATATACATATTAATAATGACGACGACAGTGGTGTGTCACGTGCCGTCGTCGTCCATCGTGGGGAGCGCTTTGGGAGGGAAATCCTCGCTCGTGGTGACCGCAGAAAACGACGGCGTCTTGTTGTGTAAAACATCTTTGTCTTCTTTGAAAGACGTAAACGACGACGACGAAAAGGTGAATACTTTTTTCCGCTCGTGGAGAGCGTCCCAAAACGAGAACGTGAAATTCGCGCACCCGTGCGTGTACGATGGGATCACGAGGACGTATTTTGGATGCACGACGACAAAGACGACGACAAAGACGACGACAACGAAGAAGCGAGGAGGAGGCGCAGGTGGTCAAGTCACGACGATTTTGTCCTGGCGAGACGACCGGGAAAACTACCACGCCTCGATCGACGACGCCGCCGCCGGTGGGAAAACGAGTTTTGAGAATAAAACGGCGAAATTTTTTGCGAGCTTTGACGGCGGGTGCGTCGTTGTCGACGGAGAAAAAGGCGATTTACACGTCGTCGATAGCGACGGTGCTATCGTCGGGACGGTAGAGGCGAAAGATGTCGACGACGATGAAGAAGAAGAAGAAGAAGAAGAAACAACAACAAGAACGAGAACAAAAAACAAGAAGAGCGAAACAGTTAAGAGGAGTGTCGCGGTCGAAGCGGCGAACGGGAACGCAGAGAGCGACGACGTTATCGTCGTTTTGGCGTCGATGATGGGAGAAGAAGTCGTCAAGAGAGAAGTATTGAGATATAGAGTGAAAGAACTAGACGTGCAAGAAGATCAATTAGGAGAGGAAAATATCGTCGATCAAACTCTGCTTTCCGGACGGAAGCTTATGGAACGCGTTTCCAAGGAGAAAGCGGTGAGAGTTAATTTGGATGAAAGCGACGCTATGGCTGAGATTAGCACCATGAAGTGTAGTAAAGTAGTCAAAGTATCGTTCGATGATGAACATTTTAGTCTTTTGTGGTCGAATGGCGTTTGGACCTCGCATGATCTTGGGGATGGAACTCTCGTTCGAGAACGCGTTTTCGACGGCTTACAAATAAAGCGAGAAGAAGAAGAAGAAGAAGAAGAAGCGTCCAGAAAGAAAACGACAAAAAAGAAAGTCGCGGTGACACAAGAAAGCGATGGATTATTGTTTGACTATATTAGCATTGGCGGAGGATACTATGCCTTAGCTGCAAAAATCAAAAGCGAGGGAAAGAACTCTGCTAATGACAACGTTGCCGTGGCAATCATCGATAAGCTTTACGGCGTCATTCATAGCTTCATTGAAATACCAGATTCGGAAACGACGTCGGTAGTTTCTTTAACTGCGTTTGGTGGCGACCTGTACGTCTCTTTGAGCGATAGAATATACTCCGTGAGTTTAGAACTCGAGGAGCTTTGTCTGCGGGAGTGTATGGCGGCGTTACAAAAAGATGTTTTTGGAAAAGCGAGAAATAAGAAAGCGGAAGCGGCAGAACGAGCTTTTAGTACGAGCGGGTTTGAAGCTGCGACTAAACCGCAATGCAAAGCAATCACCGTACCGATTTGGAAAGATCTCCCACCAGAGAGGAATTTTGAAGGCGCCTGCAACGACATTAACATGCTTTGGGACCAAGACAAAATGCGGAAACAAGAAAAAGTGGCGGAAGATTTCATCGCCACGTTAGAATCTGGAACTGAAAAGCAAATGCTGAGAAGTTTGGAGATTTTCGCGAATAAACACGTGAAAGAGGCCATAAAATGGATCGATGAGAACGAGCAGAAAACTAAAGAAGCTTTACGATTGAAAAGGACAGGACAAGGTGGCGGTGCCTCTGCTGCTGCTTCGTCTAAGAAGACTAAGAAACTTGAAGGGAACGGAGATTCTGGAGATTCTGATTACGACGATACGGACGATTACGACTCTGACAATAGCGAAGAGAAAGTAGATAAAATTAAAAACGCCGTGTATTACGGTATGAACGATCCAACATCAAACAATATTCGCACAGGCGCTGTCATCGCGCCGCACTGCGTAGACGCTGCCATCAAAGCGGCTTGGACTTTGAAGAAATGGGATTATTTATCTGAGGCTTTTTCCAGAGGTTTACTCTTAGGCGGCGCCATGAGCAGTATAGGTCTCATTGAAAAGCTTTTAGAAGACGATAGATTGATTGATGCTGTCAACGTCTGCATCTTTGCTTGGTGGGTGAATCCAGAAGATTTGCGACGCATCGTAGATGCGTGCATGAGTGCGAAGAAAAATAATACATCTTCGCCCGTTCTCAATTTCCACGCGTTGCACGATAAAAATAGAAAGTCTGCATTCAGAAAGGTCAAGTTGTGTGAGAAACTCGCTCGAGACAAAAGGGACGGACCTAAGAAAAAAGGCACGTCAAAGCAGCAACAGTTTTACGAAGAGCTCGAGCTGCGCGCGGCTTTGGACGATTGTAGAATTTGGACGTTTGCGGTGGAGAATTTCGGAGCCTGGGCGCAGCCCATGCACACGATCGTTGCTCGATCGATGTTCCATCGCGAAGACTCTTCGATGACGCTGAAAAATTTATCCAACGAAGATGCGGTAGAATTTCTATCCTTCCTTGTCGATTGGGTAGAATTTCACGTGATAACGCTCAAGGGTGAATTCAATGCTAAGAAAGACTCGGCGGACGAAGAGAACGCCGACGACGCCAAAAACGACGAAGAGAGCTCTAGATTGGACCCTGACGACGAAGTTAATTTTGACTTTGCGAAGAAGTACAAAGGTACATTCCCGTCGTTAGAACAATCCATTGAGTGGTCTTCGGCGTTATTGGACGTCCGATTACCGGCGTTCTCAGGAAATGCTCGCGCGATTGAGAAGATGGAACGATTGAGAGAACTTGCGACGAGGCAATTCGAGACAAACGCGTCCATAGCAAATCTTAGCGGTGCTTTAGAACACGTGAGAATTGGAGCGGATATTCCAGAAGGATTAGGGGTAACGAGCGCGACATATACTATCGAGAAAGTAAACTGGTAGCTTATTAAAGTTGAATGTATATCATGTATTAGTAGTGAATGAAACGCTTCTGTGATTCCAGTCACAACACACCTTCAGAACTCAATCTTTACTTTTTGTACGCTCAGTAATATATACACATATCATTCATCCATCATCCCCGCAGTTTCGAGAGCGACAGACAGAGAGAGTCAGAAAAATATGTCATCTCCGTCGTCTATTCTCGGAACCGTGTCTCACATTTACACATACCCACTGAAAGGAGCAAATGGACAAAAGCTCGCGCGAACATCCCTCACGCCTTTTGCGTCAATACCTAACGACCGCTGCTTGGCACTTTTGCGAGCGGAAACGATTCGAGCGAACAAATGGATGGAAGAGAAATCGACGAAAGAGAACGCAGATATCGTTTTGCAAACCGGTGAGGGGAAAGATCCGCAACATCATTCGAATAAGCATCTGTTTCACCAACTGATAACCGATCCTCAACTAGGGAAATACGAATGCGTTCTTACGGAAGAGGATTTTAGCAACACCGAAAGGAAAAAAAATAATAACGAAGATGAAAATATTAACACGAGTCGACGACGACAGTTATCGATCATCGAAGCGAAGACGAAGACAGTAGTTGCACGATGTTTAAATTTGGACGACGAGAAGGAGAGATTGGTCATCGAAACGTTTTTCGCGGAACGTTTAGAAACTGCAAATACGCAAAACGGAATACCGAAACTCGTCTTCGCGGACGGTATTAGCTTTGCAAATGTGGGCGGAAAAGTTAAGGAACACGTTCTACACATAATCACAAAGTCAACGGCCAGAGAAGTGTACGAGAGCATCAAAGTGAGTAGCGATAGCAGTAATAGCGATAGTAGTCTAGAAGAGTTTATGATGCGGTTCAGGGCGAATATAATTGTCGATGATACAACTTCTGGGGGTGAACCGTGGAAAGAATTCGATTGGTGTGGAAAGAAAGTACGAATTGGCGACGTAGTCCTGAATATAAACGAGCCTACTATCAGATGTCCTTCTACCAGAGTAGTTGCGAATAATCGCGGAGAAGTTGACGAAGTCATACAACCGGATGTACAAATTAGAACTCATTTTCCGGACGTCGAAGGGTCCATTTTTGGGCGCGAGAAAATTAAATTGAGTGACAAAGGCAGTTATTTCGGACTATATGCGAGTTGTATAAAAGGTGGATCGATTCGAATAGGCGACGCACTCACTTTTGTATGATAACAAGTACAAGCGTACACACATAAGGGAACTTTATCTCACTAGTAAAATCTAAATATCTTCTAAAATAAACTTGCCGATGCGATGCGAATGCGTTTCTTCTTGTGATTTCTTCTCGTCTCCAGAAACGAAACGAAGTCGCTGCGAGTGAAAGTGCATGAGCGAAGATCTGTGGCCGACGGATACGACCGTGTACTTCTCTGCCGCTAATAACTCGTACATCTTTTTCTCGCTTACTTCGTCCAAAGCGGACGTCGCTTCGTCCAAGAAAACAATCGTAGGTTTGGGCTTCTGGTATAATAATCGTGCAAACGCTATTCTTTGCTGCTCACCTACGCTGAGAACATCCGTCCATTCGATAGAATCGTCGTCAAAAGTATCTCCCATTCGCGAAGCGAGATCACCTAAACCTACAGAATCTAGCAAATTTTGCAAATGCGCATTTTCTTCCACGAGCGCATCGTTTATTTTCATCCTATTCTTCTTCGATAGCGCATTTGCATTGTCGTCCTCTTCGTTCTCATCGACGTCGAGAACGCCTTTTGGAAACGTGAGCTGACTTCGTAGACTTCCAACCGGCATAAAAGGCACTTGCGGAAGGAAAAAGAACGAAGAGAAACGGGAAACGAGAATTTTTCCAGATCCGTTTTTCCAAAGTCCGGCTAAAACGCGAAGTAAAGAGCTTTTGCCACATCCCGAGGGACCGGTAATCACAACGCTTTCATTTCGCACAATGTCGACGTTTAAATTCGTCCACAAAAGTTGCCCTCGATTCATTTCTCTCGATGGAGTGGAGACTGAAACGTTTTGCAACGATAGCAAAAGGTTCGACGCCTCTCTACTGTCATCGAGAAAACTCCGCTCGATGACGTTGCTCTTTTCTCCATTCTTTTCTTCCGCGTCCCGTTCATGCCGTTCTAATAATATCAGAAAATGCTCGATCCGTTCGGACTCTGCAGCTAAACCGCTAAGTTGATCCAGTCGATTCACGATAATATTCAAAGCATTTTGAATCGTTCGGAATGCGTACGAACTCTGCGTTACGACACCAAATTCTACTTCACCTTTGAAATACAGCGGGGCTATGATCAAGTAAGGAAGACAAAACGTCGCAAACTCGTACGCGTTTGTGAACAAATCTAAATGTCTATTCCAAACAATCTTTTCCTTTTGAATTTTAATCACTTGTTGAAGTGTTCGTAATAATGTTTTCAGTTCTCTCTTCGCTCCTCTATACAAAGCGATGGACTCCGCATGCTCCCGTAATCTGACGAGAAAAAAACGCATGTTTGCTTCTTTCTTTAAGATCTCGAAGTGCAAATGCATCAATTTACCCCCAAACACTGCCGTCGTCACGTAGGTTCCAATCATAGAATACGCAAAGCAAAAGAATAAGAGTTTCGGTGAGATCTGGTATAAAACGGCGAAGAAGGCGCCCATGCTGAAAATTTTATGCACGATTGCTAACGTCAACGTCGTCATCGAATGAACGAAACCGCGAACGTCTTCACCAATTCTTTGATCTGGATTGTCTAAAGTAGTAACCGTAGCTTCTTTTTGAACATCACCTGATCCTTCATTATTCTGATTCGCTGTGGCTATCACGCTGTTATTGAACTTTAACGAGTAATAGTTGTCGTGTTCGCAATACATCGTCATCATCTTCTCCGTCATATATTTGCGCCAATGCAAAGCGCTCAAAGACTTCACGTAATCGTACAACGCGAACAAAGGAGCGGCAATCACGACAACATAAATATATCTCTGAATAGCGTTATAAAAACCGTCTTGATCTTTATTCGAGAGCGCAGTAGACATGTCTCTTTGAGCGTATGAAAACACGACGGAGAGACCAGTAGTCAACGCGCACGCCAAGACGCACGTCAACGCCAGCAATCGAGCCGTTTTCTTCCTCGTCGAATGCTTTCCGTAATATAGTTTTGCTATGCGAAACGCGCGTGAAATCGTCGGCTTTAAGCTCTTGCTGTTGTTGTTGTTGTTTTTCTCTGTCAAAGAGGCAACCATATTCGTCGTCTCTTCTCTAGCTAGGTGAAATTCTTTCTCTTTTCAAACG
>MDSV01186260.1_pt1 | contig 12870 bp, 29 predicted proteins | sample 810851 | NCBI WGS metagenome assembly MDSV01 (sample SAMN05326640, study PRJNA326480) | marine metagenome | isolation source: seawater | place: Atlantic Ocean: North East | collected 2012 | reverse complement strand
TAAAAACGTACGAGCACGTCTAAAATATAAGGCCTCTAGAGGCAACAGAGCATACTACGGTACTAAAGTGCGGGTTCGACTCCCGCTATGCTCTCTAACTTAAATTAATAACTATGAGCTGGAAAACAGAACAGTATCATCTAGAAAATGCATATGCTTTAGCTATGCTTCACGAAGATGGTATCGTAGAAACTACTACGAACAGACAATGGCGTAATGGTACGCGTCAATTTAAATTACCAACAGGTCAAAAACTAGCAACATATAAATCAGGTTATGTACGTAGATGTGATAGCAGTGATAGAATATGGCAGCTAAACCCTAAGTACAAGCGTAAAGTTAGATGGGTATTTCTTGATGGTATGGAATTAGTTACAAAAGAATATGAGATGTGGGATAGAGCTAAAATCTTTTCAGGATTAGCTAGATTAAATTTCTTACATAAATATGCAAAGAAAAATTACTTAAATAAATAAATTATGAAACTAAATGGATTTGAAAACTATATAATTACTGAAGCAGTAAATTATTATAAAGACAAGGCTGAAAAAGAAGTAGCCAAATTAGAAAAAGCTAATGGTAAAGATGGTAAAACCTGTTTAATAGCTCCTGGTTATTATACTATGGTATGTAAAGATTTACTTTATAAGATAGATAGATTAACTCTAAAATCTTATATTAAAGAAAGAAACAATGAGAAATAAACAATTAAATTTAATTAGTAAACTGTTAATGTTTGCTTTAGTTTACTTTATAGGTGTTTATACAGCTATGTATTACTGCTACAAGCAACCAATTGATGAGTATATTCTAATACATAACAGAGAAATTAATTTTCCTGAACAAGAATGTTACACTCGTTCAGATATAGAATTGATAGTTTATGGTAAATAATATCTACACGGACTTAATAAATTATACTACAGATAATATAAATGTAAAATAATAATTATGTACTGTAAATGTAAACCCAACACTATTATACCTCCTGCTCGTGTAGCATTAGGTTATAAAACGTGTGTACAATGTAGCACAACTAAAAAAGTTAGTTACATACCTATCATAGCTTATAAGCAAGTGTTAGAAGTACAAATAGTATCACAAGAATTGTCTGCTGCTGTTCACAAAGCATGGAGACGTAAATAAAACAACTATGGCAAAAATGAAAGAATTAGATCGAGTCGCACAAGTTTGTGCTGAAAATATGTTAGAACAATTATATGAGAATATACATTGGTCTATGCCTGCTGATGAAAATCTTGAAGGCGATGAATATATGGAAATGCATGACTATATTATGTCAAGAGCATTACATTATATGTCTAAAAAAGTAAGAAAAGAATTAAAATTATCAAAAAAGAAATAATTATGGAATGGTACGATTATATGAATCCTCATGACCAACCAGAGTATGAGTGTGTGGTTTGTGAAAGACCAATACATGAAGAAGGGGTTTGTAGTAGTGATTGTTGGTACGCTAGCATGCGATAGTGTTTTTCATAGTTATAGTAAAGCATGTTAGTAGCTAGACGAGTAGCTTAATAGGACATCTAAGACCGCGAGGCGTTGTCACGTAAGTGAATAGCTAGCGCAACCGGAAGCGCACCGCTAACTACCTACTATGGTATTAAAGTTATGAGCGACTCGAGGTTGGATAACTAGGTATGGTGTACCAAAAGCCGATACGAGCGGGTATGACTACTGACGAGTATTGAGGTTCGATTCCTCTTCTAGTTACTAAATTTTAAATAGATAAATATGGAATTTTTAGAAAAAAATAGATTTAGAGGTATTACTTTCTTAGGTAACGGTAAAGTCCACAACGGTTACATTGATAAAGAACAACCTTATGATGAATATTTAAAGTGGGCAGCAAAAAATATATACTAATGGGTAAATTAAAAAACACCAGTGGTAATGGTACTTGGTTTCATGATGTAACTTTTGTAGCTACTCCTAATGAAATGAAAGCTATAGCAGAAAATAATAACTGTGAATACTGGGATAACTATGGTGCTATAAATGATAAGTCACAATTTGATTTTAACTTTGAAACTGAAGAAGGAGTAGTGTTTACAGTTTATGACTGGAAAGAATATAGACACTATGAATTAGATGAGATGTTATTCTGGCATATTGGTGGTTATACTAAAGCTGATACACAAACAGGTTTAAAAGAATTAGAAGAACATTTAAAAGATGTAAGAAGAGATCAAGCATATACTACACGGACTTAAACAAATAAACTATAGATAATATATTAAATAATAAATATGGATTCAAAGAAAAAATACGAGGAGATGGTAGAAGATGGAGAAATAATATCTAACACTGCTAGAGAATTATATCAGCTATCTAAATTACCTCCACCAATGCCAAGACCTAAAGGTGTTATGATGGTACCAGATGAGGCTATGGCTAGAGAATTATGGGAACAATACTTTAAAGCTAATAGTCCAGGTATATATGGATGGGAAGATTTTGAAATAGCTTACTCATTCATAATATGGTGCTATGCAAAAAGAATAAAATGAAAAATATAATAAGTAATATGAGAAAATTTAATAGATATAAAGAAAACTTAAGACGAGTAGGTAACGATATATGGTCTTACTCTACTCACGTAGCAACAATAGATTACCCTGGTAAACTAATACAACATGGTTGGTGGAGTGTAACTACACAGAAACATATTAACTATGTAGCAAGAGAATTAGGTTTAACTATTGAAAAAGATTATGAATAATTAAGAGGCAATGGCATACTGCCTCGACTTAGACATGATATGGTATTAAAGAGATAACACTAATGTGTAGCTGGAACATAAGAAACACGCTAACGAATAAGAACTCTTACGAAGGTTCAACTCCTTCCATGTCTACTAACTTTAAATTTAAAACAATGGCAGAATTATTAACAGACGAGATAGTCGAAGAACATTTAGAAAAAGATAATATCATGCAAGAACCAGATGGACCTTGGATATTAGAATATATAGAAGAACTACATGATAGCAAATTTGATTATGAAAGTGGTTGGGCTAAAGGTCACGAGAATAGAATATGTTATTACCAAACAACAGCAGATTCATATGAAGTATATGTGTGTACCGATACTCATAACCATAGAGATATATATTTTGAACAAGATGTATTCTATTATTTAGATCACTCACATTTTAGTGAGGAAATAATAAATGAATTAGAATCTGGTGGTGATGTATGGTGTGACCCTAGTATATGGGAAGATATAGAATATGAATTCAATTATGAATTAGAACAGAGATGGTCAGATATATATGAAGAATTATTTCAAGAGAAAAAAGATGAACTATTAGATTCAGGAGATTATGAAGAGAATGATGAAAAATAATATAGAGAAAATATGTGTTATAGTATTTGTTTTAGCTTATACTATTATAGTAAATAAATTATATGAATAATAGATTAGCAGAGATATTTAAAAATAATTATGGAGATATATTTGCTGTTATATATAATAAGACAAAGAATAAACATTTGTCTCATGAGATAATACAAAGAACTTTTTTTAAATTATTAAATAGTAAATCTAAACCTAAAGATACCAAGCTACTGTCATATGTTATAGTAGCTGCAGGTACTACATTGTTAGATCATTACCGTTCATTAAAAACTAGAAGAAAAAATCTAGATGATAACAGGTATGATGAAAATATTTTAGACATGGTGGATAATAATCTATCAATTGAAGACGTTATAGTATTGGATGATAATAATAAATTAATTAAGAAATTAATTGATTCTTTATTACAAGAACAAAAAGATATTATAATATATAGATATTATAAGTATATGACGTTTAAGCAGATAGCTAAAAAAACAAATGTTAGTATTAATACAGCTTTAGGTAGACATAGATATGCTATTAATAATTTAAAGAAATTAACACACGGACTTGATATAAATAACTTTAGATAATAAATACATGAATATATTTTATTTACATTCCGACCCAGTTAAAGCTGCACAAGTACAATACAATAAACATGTAGTAAAAATGATACTTGAATCAGCTCAAATGCTTTGTACAGCTCATCATCATTATGGATCTGGTGATAATGTTCCTTATAAAAAAGCACATTACAATCACCCATCAACAATATGGTGTAGAGAAAATAATAAACAATATAGATGGTTATTTAATCACATGTTAGCTTTAGGTTCAGAGTATACTAAAAGGTATGGTAGAAAGCATGTGTCAATAGATAAATGTTTTGGTCCACTATCTTTCTTACCACCTAATATACCCACAGATCAAGAATTTAACGAACCTCCGCAGTGTATGCCTGATAAATATAAAGTTCCTGGTTGTAGTATTACAGCGTATTGGAATTATTATGAAGGTGAAAAATATTTAATAGCATCATCAACAGAACAATTAATAACTAGACACAAACTATATGGCACAGAGAAAATTATATAATCATTTTATTTATACTGATGTATTTGGTATTAGAACTAAAATAAAACAATTTAAAAAGAAAAGCAATGACAGAAAAAGAACTAAATAGATTAGCTGATTTAATAGTAGAGAAATTAGTAGGAGCTCAACAACAAAATGATGCTGAATTTAAACAAGAGTTAGCTGAGATGCAAGCTCTTAATCCTAATTTAGAAATAGGTACTATTACACAAGAAGAATTAATTAAACAAGAGATACAAGGATTAGAAGAGTTAATGGCAAATCAAATCGCTGATGAATTATATAAAGAAGCTCAACAAACTCATGATAAAGTTGAAGAACTTAAAAAGAAATATAAATTGTAGTATGCATGGCAATGTGTATAGCATAATGAAGCATTATGAATAATCGCAATATAGATTGGTTGGTTAAACATCGAATTGTATTTAAACGAGATCCTATAACAGATATACCTACAATTGAAACCCATCAATACAAGTATTATGAGAATGGGACATATGAGTGTTATCATCTATTTAATAGTAAGGCTAAAATTACTACATATAAATCGTTAAAGTGGCACTTCTTTGTATTATATTATCTTAATATGGATAATATAATAAACTCTGACTTTGTTACTTTGTCTAGATTTATAGCTAATAAAGATAATGGATTTGTTACGTTTTTTATTAAAAACAAACTATTAGAAGATATTATTGGAGATGTATTACAACAAGGTGGAGAACCTCCAAAAAATAAACTAAGGAAGATAATATTTAAGATGTCTACAGGGTTATCTACTAGGGAAAAGTTATCAATTGTAGGTAAATTAATTGGTAGAAGCAAAGTATCTCAAGAAGATATTTATAACACTATGATATGTATGTCTGATTCAGAAAAGATAACAATAAGTAAACTAGCTAAGACATTAAAATGTTCTACTAGAACTATACATAGACGCATGAGTAATGAGTTAAAATTAGAAAAAGAAAGATTAAATGAAGAAATATAATATTTCTAATTACGTTAGGTATAAAGAAGATCTAAAAAAATCTATGCCTAAAGATAAGTTCTATGATTATTATACACGAGATGAACTTATTATAAAGTTTTTACCTTTAGTTGAGGCAATGGCTAGAAAATTCTCTACAGATAGTAGAGCGTGTGGAGTATTAACAATAATGGATTTAATACAAGAAGGAAGTATTGGATTAGTTAAAGCTGTTGATAAACTTGATTGGTTGTTATTAAGTGATTCAGAAGATATAGAAAAAACATTAAAATCTTTTTTCTCTAAAAGAATAAAAGGAGCAATAAGAAGAAGAATAGATATGTTAAGAGGTACAATGCGTATTCCTGAACATAAGATGAATGAAATGCGTAGCAACCCTAAAGATAAAAAAATGGTAGCTATGTTTTTTAATAGTATATTTTTATCAATAGATAACAATAGTAATGTAGATGATAATATGATGTATGAAATTCCAGATAAATCTGAACCATATAATATACAGTTAATGAATGTATATTTAAAAAGTTTAATGGTAAAACATTTAAATGAAAATGAATATGAAGTATTGAGATTAAGTTATGGTTTAGACTGTGATAAATATTCAGCTAAAGAAATAGCTGAAGAATTAAAAATAGTAGGACCGAGTGCTTATGTTAGAGTTTCAGAGCTAAAAAAGCAAGCGGTACAAAAACTTATAGATAATGTAGATCACTCGCAAGTGCTTGATTATCTGTAGGTTAGGTATGTAAATACCAAATAAAACATGTAATTATAATAATAACGCTTAACACAAACACGAATGACAATAAACGAAAAATTAGCGACAATTCAAACAAGGTTTAAATCGAAGAAAAGTAGATTTAACTCTTTCGGCAAATATTACTTTCGCTCTGCCGAAGATATTCTCGAAGCAATTAAACCCTTTATTAAGGAGCTTGGTGTAACAGTAGTAATAAATGAAGAATTAGTAGATTCTGCAGTTATTAAAACTACAGCCACTGTAACTGATGGAAAAGAAACAATTAATGCTACGGCAGTAGTTGGAGTAGATCTAGATCAGAAAGGTATGCAAATGCCTCAACGATTTGGTAGCGCATCTAGTTATGGAAAGAAATATGCATTAGGAAATTTATTTCTTATTGACGATACACAAGATAGTGACGCGACTAACACTCATGATAAAACAAAAATAACAGGTAGACAGTTAGCTCAAGCTAAAGACTACATTAAATCAGGTGGAAAAATCGATGCTATTAAAAAGAAATACCAACTAACGTCTGATCAAGAGAAGACATTAAATACCCTATAATATGAAATATAAAACAAAAGCAATAATATATGTTGTGCTAATTGCGTTATTTATATGTGACGTAACAGCTCAAAATTTTAATGGTCATTGGGGCACTAATGACAGCAGCTATTATTTAACAATAAAAGATACTGTATTTACAACTTATAAGTTTGTACCAGTAACAGACGAAAAAAACAATCTAACGTGGGATAGAGTTTTATCACCCGGTGTAGAAAAGTTTATTCGTAAAAAAGATAATACTATTAAAACAAATTATTATATAATTAAAGATAGTTATCAAGTTTATGTTACTTATACTTTAATTGATGATGAAACTTTAAAAGCAGAATTTAAAGGTAGTTTAAGAAATGAGTTTTACTACGATGTTATAAAATATAAAAAAATAAAGTTTGAAGGTAAATAAAATAATAGAAAAACTTAGAGATGATGAGCATTATTACGGAGAGTTTGGTAAACAATACTTAAGTAATAGTGACATTAAAACTTTATTAACTAATCCACTAGCTTTAGGAGAGCCCTCACAACCGAGAGCTGCGTTTCTAGTAGGCGGATATTTTCATACCGCTATACTTGAACCAGATAAGTTGAAGAAATACCGAGTAATACCTTCGTCAACTAGAAACACTAAAGTATATAAAGAAATGTCTGGCGGTGAACTATGTTTACTACAGCATGAAGTTGATTCATTAGAGTTAATGATAGATAAAGTTTTAAGAAACAAAATATGTAAAGATTTAATTAGAGGTGCGAATGTAGATTATGAAAAACCAGGTATAAAAGAAATAGCTGGTAGAATGTGGAAGGGAAAAGCAGATATAATAAATCATGATGAAAAATTAGTAATTGATTTAAAAACTACAAATGATATTCAAAAGTTTTCTAAATCAGCTTGGCTATATAATTATGACTCACAAGCATATATATATAGTTCAATATTTGGCTATGAACTTGTATTTGTAGTTGTAGACAAAAACACGCATCAAATAGGGTTATTCGACTGTTCACCCGAATTTTTAGAGCGTGGTAAAGATAAAGTAGAAAGAGCAGTTGAACAATACAGTCTGTTTTTTGAAACAAAAGGTTTTGAACCAGATCAGTATTTTATTAATAAAACATTATAACATGGCATCAATAATTAGAGCTAGTATTAACCTTACTAACGTTGATAAAACAAAAATTATTACCGGTAAAAAAGGTAAATACTTACCTATTGTAGTTACTTTAAATGATGAAGTAGATCAGTTTGGAAACAATGGTCCTATTACAATAGCGCAAAGTAAAGAAGAACGTGAAGCTAAAGAAGCTAAAACTTATTTAGGAAATGTTCAAGTAGTGTGGACAAATGGTAGCAATGTAGATGTTGCACCTAGAGACAATAATCCACAGCAAGTTAAACCACAAGTTAAAAAAGAAGTAGAAGACGATTTACCATTTTAATATATGATAGAAAACCAAGAGATCAATGGATTCTTGATTGACCAGTTCAATCAATATAACCTAGAAGTAGGGAAAAAACAAGGGATTTGTCCTTTGTGCTCTCATAATAGGAAACCTAAAAATCAGAAAGCAAAATGTTGCTCATATGATTGGGAACGGGGTCTCGGTACTTGTCATAATTGTAATACTACTTTACAACTACATACTTATCAACGTAAAGGTGCGTCAGATAAAGATTATGTAAGACCAGAGCTTACTAAATACTCACCTGTAAAAGACAAAATTGTTGAATGGTTTGAAAGTAGAGGTATATCTCAAAACACTTTAGACGAACTTAAAGTTGGTCAAGGTCCTGAGTATATGCCACAAACTGGTAAGTCTGAGAACACTATACAATTTAACTATATAATTGGCGATCAGCTTATTAATATTAAATATAGAGATGGTCGTAAGAATTTTAAATTATATAAAGGAGCAGAAAAAATATTTTATAATATTAATAGTGTTATAGGATATGACAGTTGCGTTATAACTGAAGGTGAAATGGATGTATTAGCATTGCATGAAGCTGGAATTAAAAATGTTATATCAGTTCCAAATGGAGCAACATTAACTCATAATAATTTAGATTATTTAGATAATTGTATAGATTATTTTGAAGGTAAAACTAAAATAATATTAGCTGTTGATACAGACGAACCGGGATTAGCTTTAAGGTCAGAATTAGTTAGACGATTAGGAGCTGAAGTTTGTTTTTTAGTAGACTTTAAGGAATGTAAAGACGCTAATGAATATTTAATAAAACATGGCAAAGAAAAATTACAAGAGTGTGTTACAAAAGCAAGAGCATATCCGCTTGAAAATGTCACAACGTTCAAAGACATTGAAGGAGACGTTACAGATTTTGTCAAGAACGGATTTAAACCGGGATTTCAAATCGGGTTGGAAAACTTTGATAACATTTTTTCAACATACACCGGTCAGTTTATTACTGTTACTGGGATACCTAGTAGCGGTAAGTCTGATTTTGTTGACCAAATGGTTGTAGGTTATAATGCGAATTATAATTGGAAAACAGCATTTGCTTCACCAGAAAACGCACCTAACTATTTACACGCTCATAAGTTGATGAGAAAAGTTTGGGGTGATATGCCTAGGCGAGATGATATTGGTGGAACTAAATGGAATGAAGTGGCTGACCATGTAAATGATAATTTCTTTTTTATTGATATGGAGAAATATACGTTAGAGTCAGTATTACGTAAGGGAGCAGAATTAGTTAAACGTAAAGGAATTAAATGTTTAGTAATAGACCCTTTTAATAAAGTTAGAGATAGAAATGCTTCATCTATAGATGTTAATATATATACAATGGAATATTTAACTAAAATAGAAATGTTTGCTAAAAAATATGATGTGCTAGTTTTTATTGTGGCTCATCCAACTAAAATGTATAAAGATAAAGATGGTAAAATTGAAGAACCAACGATGTACAATATTAAAGGTGGAGGGGAATGGTACGACGCGTCTTATCATGGCCTTCTCGTACACCGCGATTATGTACTTAAGAATACTAAAGTCAAAGTCCTTAAAGTTAAATTTCAAAATCTTGGAGACAATGGAGCTGAGGCTTTCTTTACATGGGAACCGAATTCGGGTAGCTTTATACCACAAATAACTGATGTTATAAACGATGAACCAATGCCTTGGGAATAAATGCCAAGAATAAAGAAAAACAAAATGGGTCAATATATGCCAACTGTTGATGAGTATAAAGCTTATCACTGGTGTATAAACAACATGATATATATATCACCTTTTGCAACCGGTAACGGAACATGGTATATTGACATACAAATAAATAACAAGAAACATAGATCTCCAGATACATATGGCTCTGTAACTATATGGATTAAGATGTATGAATATTACAAATACTATTATATTAAATATGCGAACAAAGTTTAGAAATGCAGAAGAAGCTTATAATTATTTTCTTGATAAGATTATAATTGATGGTATACCGCAAGGTGATACTAAAGCTTTATTTAACGTAGGTTTTACCATGCAAAAACCTATGGAGAATTATATAGTAAACGAAGAACGTAATTGGAAGTTAAGATATGCAGAAGCTGAATGGGAATGGTATTTATCAGGCGATTCTAATATTAAAAAATTAGGAGAAATATATGGTAAAGTACCTGCTATATGGGAACGTATGGCTGACAGCAAAGGATATGTTAACTCTAATTATGGATGGCAATGGCAAAGAAAAGACCAAATAGATTATGTTATTGCTAAATTAAGAAACCAAATAAAAACCAATAAACCAACAAGACATGCAGCGATTTCAATTTATGACGCTAAGGAGTGGCGTCAATATAGTAAAGATACTCCTTGTACTTACGCAGTACAGTTTTATATATTACATAATGCATTAAACATGTGTGTTGTGATGCGTTCTAATGATCTCTGGTACGGCTTCTGTAATGATCAATATCAGTTTTCATCATTACAAAAAATGATTGCAGACGAACTGTCTATTGACGTCGGAACTTATTATCATTTTGCTCACAACTTACATTTATATAATAACAAACTCTAATGTACTACATATATCATATACCTGGAAAAAAAATAGGTGTTACTCGTAATTTAAAAAACCGCGTTACATTAATGCAAGGTTATAAAAAAGGAGAATACGAGGTTTTAGAAACACATGAGGATATAAATTATGTATCTAAAAGAGAGTTAGAATTACAAAACAATTATGGTTATAAAATAGATAATAAATCATATAAAGAATTAGTTAATAATAATAATAAAAAAATGAATGTAAACATTACAGAGCAAACTACTACATTTCCATGTCCAGTTAACAAGCTTAAAGGACGATTAATGGATAATTTAGATATGAGCTGGAAAACACAACATGGTATATTTACTTTAGATAAGCATATGGTTACATGGATAATGGACAACGCTAGAATATCTATGTATAATAATGACAGAAGCTATGTATATAATAAAGCATTAGCTGAATGGTTTAATGAACGAAATAGTTTAGAATCTTTAATTGATTATGGTGATAATATAGAGAGGATAGAGATATTTAATAAAATAAGATATTGGGCTAAGACTAGAGGATTGTTTGATGAAGGAGATACTAAAACTCAATATATTAAATTACAAGAAGAGGCAGGTGAATTAGCTAAAGCATTATTAAAACATGATGAATTAGAAGTAATAGATGCTATTGGTGATATGGTAGTAGTATTAACTAATCTTGCTCATATACAAGGTGTGAGCATAGAAAGGTGTATAGCATGTGCCTATGATGTAATCAATAAGCGCACAGGTAAAATGATTAACGGAACATTTGTAAAAGATGAATAAATACGTAGTAAAAACAGACGATAGAATCGTACAAAAAGTTATCGAAAAGATAGATCAACGTAGTCTGATTGGTCAAGCTAAGTACGGAGCAATGATGATGGAGGAAGTTGAAGGTAAGGATAAAGATCTTAACGACTTTTTAATCGATGTACAAGAGGAAATAATGGATGCATTATTATATATACAAGCAGCTAGAGCTTGTTTACGAGACGAAGTTGAAGAGTGTATGATTAATAGGCAGAAACGCTTTAATGATAACATCTCTAATATAGATGTAAATGAGGAAGAAGAATTATAAAAGAAAACGCGGACCTGTACAAGCAAAGAAAGTAACGTATGACGGTATTAAATTTGCTTCAGGTCTTGAGCGTTATATGTATCAATCATTAAAGAAAGCTAAAATAAAATCTAAATATGAAGGTAAGACCTTTGAAGTAGTATCAGGTTTTGAATTTAATACAACATGTATTGCTAGATCTGGTAATGGTAAAGGGGATTATAAAGATAGAGGTAATAAAAAAATATTACCTATTAAATATACTCCAGATTTTATAGGAGATGATTTTATAATTGAATGTAAAGGAAGAGCTAATGAATCTTTTCCATTGAGATGGAAATTGTTTAAAAAATATGTAAGTATTCATTTACCTCATGTAATATTATATAAACCACAGAATCAAAAAGAATGCGACAAAACCGTAGAACTAATCCTAAACTCTCGAAGTTAATAGCAAGAAAAAAATATGCAGAAAGACAAATTGATAAATGGGTCAAATGGAGCTGGAGACAAAGAGGTAAAATAAAATATAAAGAATTACTAGAAAAACACAAACAATACAACATTAAATGTTATTAATATGAATGAAAAACCCACATACTCGTTAGAAGTAGGAGTTTATCCCGGTATTTTATTTGGCATCAGAAGTTATGATGAACCAGATCAAATATCATTTGTAGGATATATTCCTTTAATAGATTTTTGTATAACTTTTTATAAAGGATAATATGAGCTTATTTAAAGAAAGAATACCGTATAAACCATTTGAATATCCTATATATTACACAGAAGGTTGGCTTAAACAAGCTCAAGCTTTTTGGTTACATACTGAAATACCAATGTCAGGTGATGTAAAAGATTGGAATGAAAAACTAACTCCAGCAGAAAAAAATCTAGTAGGAAATATCTTACTAGGTTTTGCTCAGACTGAATGTGCAGTATCAGATTACTGGACACAAAAAGTCGTATCATGGTTCCCAAAACACGAAGTGC
>MDSV01101071.1_pt1 | contig 12871 bp, 9 predicted proteins | sample 810851 | NCBI WGS metagenome assembly MDSV01 (sample SAMN05326640, study PRJNA326480) | marine metagenome | isolation source: seawater | place: Atlantic Ocean: North East | collected 2012 | reverse complement strand
GCCCAGCCCGCCCGCGACGCCGCCCATTCCACCCAGCTCACCGGTGCCCCGGCCACCGCCCAGCCCGCCACCGCCGTCGCCGCCCGCGCCGCCGTCGACGCCGCCGCCGATGACGCCGTCGCCGTCGACGCCGCCGCCATCGACACCGCCACCGTATTCGGTGCCCGACACCGACAGTGGCATGGGCGTTCGGACCGCGAGCACCACGGAGCTATTGCCACTGCTCATCATCACCTGTTCGATCATCTTGTCCTTGTTCATCTGTTGTGGACTGTGTGCGATTTCGCGCCCCGTCATCGAGCACGATTGCGACGAAGAGCCAGATCCGGCCGTCGTGGGCGATGACTTCCACAAGCAATGGTTGCGCGAGTGCGAAAAGCTCGACAAGCTCACGCTGCGCCGCCGCGACACGCGCCGCCGCGACGTTGGAATGGCAAGTGGGCGCGCCAATGTGCAAAAGGAGCAGTTGGTGGGACTCATGGGAAGCGAGTCCTTTTCGTATTAGAAACCCACACATTCCGTAGCCGCGTGTACAAGTGCGTGTGCGTGTGTGTGTGTGTGTGTTTAATGAAAACAGCTTACACATTTGCTTTTACTGAGACTTGGGCCCGTCCTTTTCGTCTCCACACTCGTGCTCCAGCGTTCGCAATCCCACCTTGGTAATGGTCGGCAACCCGGCGCACAGCAGGCCAAAGAAGAGGCAGTAGGGCACGACCAGCGGCGCGTCGCCCACGGTGGATCGAACCAGCGCATACGTCGCTGGACCAATGAAGAGAGCGCACAGGTTGGCACACGCCACGGCTCCCTGCACTGTCCAAAGCACCGCGCCAGTCACGAGCACGGTTTGGTACCCCTTTAGATCGGCATAGGCAACCTTGTCATTGGTAACCGTGTTGGCGAGCACAGCACACATGGGCGCGGCGAAGAAGCATCGCGTCAGCACTGAGATGCTCGTCAGGATGCCAATGAGCAATCTTCCCACCGCTGGGAAGCGTCCCTCGTCATTGGAAAGCAGTGGCGTCTCCGCAAATGCCAACAGCACCGCAGAAGCCACATCACAAATCGACATTGGACCACTGAGCTTTGTCAGTGGAGCTTCGTGCGCAAGATCCCACTTGAGTACGACGTAGCGCAGCGCAAAATGTGTAGTCGACACGGCAATGCCAATGGCTTCAAACACCACGACGTGAGAAAGCTGATCAGCAATCAACGGGCGCACACTGTACGCGTAGACCAAGATGCGCGAAAGCAGCGCCACCGCCGTGATCGATGCGTCGACAATGATTTCGGACAGATTGTGTTGCATGGCCCATTGTATGTTGATAGGACTCTTGGACCGCAGATCGCGGCAGAGAATGGTGTCGAGCACGTGAGAAAACATGTAGCGACTCGACGATGCGTTCTGGCTTCCGCGCACAAAGACGACGGCCGCGGTGAGCAGCATGATGACCAAGCGACCAAAGGCCAGCCAGAGGCCCTCATTGTAGCTCGCCAAAAACGGGATGAGCGCGAGCGCCCTGCTCTCGCTCGCGCGCAAGACGCCACCGCTCTCGTCGCGCCGCAGGTCGAGTCGCATACGCGTGGTCGCGAGGCGCCGAAAAGGCATAGAGGGTTCTTCTTGACACCACGTGGGGTCGATGATGGCGCAGTCGAGCCGATACAGGTCATTGACGTGGGCCACATCCAGGCGTGCGTCGGCGCACGCCTTGCCCATTTCGACCACCTCGCGTCGCTTGCGCAGCACCGGATTTCCATACTCGTACAGAAATGTGTCGCTCAGGGATAGCCACGTGATGCGCTCGCTCGCAGCGTCGGCTGGAAAGAGCCGCACGCCAGTGTCAAAGAACCCTGGCCCGGAACAATCGCCCATCTGGTACGCTTCCGCGACTGGCAAGTCTGACTTAAAGTGCACCAACTCGCCAACGTCGGAACGCAATGTGTCGTTGACCACGTGCACGGGAAGTACGCCATCGGACGCGACCACGGGTTCAACATCATCGGTGTCTGAAATGGGCGCAAAGCACAGGTGGGTGGTGGTCAACCAGTAGGTGGTGCCGTGCCGCAGGTACAAACTGCCGTCCAAGTTTAGGAGCGCCGCTCGGTTGTTGTAGCTGTACTCGACGTGGTCATTGGCAAAGGTGAAGCGCGTGCGAACGTAGCGTTGGTCGCGGCTGCCTTGAAACACCATGGCCACGTCTTTGCATTCTGCCTCGTAGGTGCGCGGCGGATCAAACGGGTCGCAGCGCATCGTGGTCGACTTGTGCATGCGCTCCGAAAAAATGACCATTGAGGGTTCGGTTGAGGCGTCGCCTCCACGTGTCTGGTCCAATCGTAGTAGCAGCTTCAGATACTGCGAAGGCGAACCGAGACCCAAAAAGACGACCGTGTAATCGGCACGACGCGCGGCGCGCAGGCACGAGACATTGTGCGCAGGCTCCCTCAGCCGCGCGTTTAGGTCCTCGAATGCGACGTCGTCCTTTGGAGTCAAGCTGAGCGTCGTCACGCCCGCAAGGATGGCGACCACAATGGTAGTGAGAAACGAAACACTCAGTGCACATGCGACCGAGTCGCGTTCGTCGTCGGTATCGAGCCACGAGGTACGACCCGCTTCGGAACGTGGCTTTTCCCTCCGCTCCTCCTCTTGGCGGAGGAGCGTCATTGCATCCATGGGCGGCTGGTCGCCTACTGGGAGCAACACGCGATCGTAGCGACTCATTCTCTGGGCATTCCTTGAGAGAAGCATTCCATGGGGATCTTATCCGTACACGACACATATCTAGACAGAGACACACCCACACCCACACACGTCCATCGTCTATGCGACCGAATGCGAATCCGCGCTCGGGAAGCGGCTGCCAACGACGACTACGCTGCGCTGTAGACGACGATTTTGTTCATTGGCGTTGCGGTGGTCGTTGGCAGACATTAGGGCGCGCTTTCTTGCTGCCTTGCGCTCCGCCTTTGCCGAGTCATGCCCCAACTCCCACTGGTTCCAGTCCTTGCTCGCACGAGCGGCTTCGCCGACGGCATTTTGGATTTCTGCCTCTTGGATTTGCATCGTTTCGCTCAAGCGCCTGACAGCCTGTTTGGTAACATTGTTCAACTCGCGTTGGGCGGCACAGATGCGAAGCGCCCGTTCCATTGGAACGCGCGCCGGCTCGGAGTTTTGAAACTTGACCGTCTCGATGTTGGGCAGCCTCAAATCCTTGATGGCCCTCGCCAGTCGCGCATAGTCGGCGGTCACCACACCCGAATGGTGCAGATCGATTTCCTTTAAAAAGGGAAACGTTCCCGGCTTGAGAAACTCGTCAAAGTCGGCACGCGTCTTGGATGGGTAATTGTGCGACAGGTCGAGCTTGGTCAGAGCATAGGTGTGTCCCTGCTCCAATGGATTCTCCTGCTGGCGTCTGGCCAGGACGCGCACTGCCTTGGTCAAGCTTCTGAAGCCTTTGCTGCCCATCTTTACCCAGGACACGTCTAGATCTCTGACGACCAGCCAACCCTCTTCAAAGGCGCGCGCGAGCACTTCGATGCCCTCGTCTTTGAGGGACACGTGCGCAAGGCAGAGGCGCTTAAGCATGCGAGTGCGGCAGATTGAGAGGTCGATGGGAAACAAGACCGACTCAAGACCCTTGCAACCAAACGGGTTGGCCGATAGGATCAGATCGTCGAGATCGACGCAGTTGAGTCGACGCGTCAAGCACGGGCGCAGGTCCAGAAGACGGTTGTCGTTGAGTTCGAGGTAGTGGAGCGAAAGCGTGTCTGAATTGTATTCACAGATGCGATCCTCGGCATTGGCGCGCAACGCACCCGATAGCATGTGCTCGTCCACGATGTTGGCAATGTCCGTTGGCGACAAGCTGAGGCGGCTATTGGTGCGGAGCGAGTTGAGGCATTTCACTGTGCCCGTGGTCAGACGCACGACACAGTCGGTTCTTGCAAGCGCCTCTCCCAAGAAGTAGGAGGCCGTGTACCCCAACTCGCCTTCGTCATCCTTTAGTTTGATACGCTTGAAGGTCATGAGTTCGGCAAGGTCCATTTCGGGACCCCATGTCTCATCGTGGGCACAGAGGAGTAACCCGGGCACCTTGGGCAGGAGCTGCTCTAAAACGAAGCGGGCATTGTTGAAGTTGCAATCGAGCCAGTCGACGTACAATTTTCCGCTGGTGAAATTGGATGTCACCACGTGTCTACAGGTGCTGTTGACGCACGCAAGCGTACGACGGGCAAAGAGTGACAATGTAGGCACGACCGTGTCGAGCACATCTGTCGACTCAAACCAACTTGAAAACGCGGCATCGGCGTCGGCGGGGGAGCCGGCCATGGCCGGCTCCCGCTGTGCATGCATGGCTGGACCACCTTCCGCAAGAATTTTTTGTCAACTTACACACACACGCACACACATGCACGCATGACATCCTACTCGAGAAGAATGGTGTGCTCCGCTGCCACCGAGTAGCCGCGTCCCAGGGTACGACCGTTCTCGAGCACCCGCCGGCGGTGCACGAGCCGCATCTCCTCGACGGGGACGCCGCTGAGCAGCTCCGCGACTTTGGTCTTGAGCGTGTCAACCGTCATCGCATTGCTGACGGTCACCTTGACGGTTTGCATGTGCCGTGCCGACTTTACATAGATCAGAAATGGCGCATGGTCATCTTCGTATTGGAGCTTGTCCATTTCCCGAAGGCTGTACTTCAAACAAATGGAAGTCTCGTTGCTTCGACCCAAATAGGCCACGTCGCGCTTCTTGGGATTGGCCGCGACGACGCGGTGGCAGGGAACGTAGCGCTTGTCCGTTTGAAGATAGTCGGCGCCTTCCATCATCGTTGGATTGCTGCTATGGCAAGCGGCGTGGTGCCACGGGTTTTTGGCCAGCGCGGTGCCGACTGCACGGCCCGCCTTGGGCTTTCCGATGGCCGATGCCACTTGTCCATACGTCCGCGTCTCGTTGGCTGGGATCTGACGGACGGCCTCGTAGACCTTGCGCTGGAATTCGGTGAGCTCGTGCTCTTCCGTATTCATGAGAGGCTCGTGTTGGGGGAGACGCGCACCGCACTTTCCGCAAGAGTCTTTTGTTAACACACACGCAAACACACACACATGCTCCGGTGTCATGCCCAATACTCCTTTGCCGCCCGAATGGCCGCCTCCGTCTTCTCGGCCCAGCCCTCGACCCTTGCCGCCGCCAGCTCGCTGCGCATGGCAAACTCTGCCGCAAAGGGCAGTTGCTCCGTGGGCGGGGCATTCCACATGTCCACGAGGGACATGAGGTCTCCAGCGGAGAGGTTTTCGTCGGTAAACTTCCGAGACATGAGCGCTCCCAACAAGTACATGCGTCCCTGCGCTTCGCGATCCGAGTATTGCGACTCAAGGTGCTCCAAGTTGGGACCGGCCATGCCATGAAGAAGGACATTGGCCGCCTTGGCCGCCTCGGTGTTCATGTCCTCGTCATGCTCGAGCAGGGCCTTTATTGCGGGTGGCAAAAACCAGTCGATTGGATCATTGTACATGACCGACTGCGCCTCCCTTTTGGGAGTCTGTCGGGCTCTCCGCTTCTTCTTGGGCATGCTCGTGGGTTTGCAAAAACAGGGTGGGCACTTGCCGCAAGGAGGATGTTTTTTATTCGGAACCACACACGCAGACACGGACACATCTACATGCCACAGTCATGGCTTCTTGAGGAGGACACCCATCATGCTGATGAAGAGGTCAATCGCCCTGTCGATGTCCTCTCCCTTTTCCAGCGCGTCCATCCATTCATCCAAAGAATAGGTTGGGCAGCGCCAGTAACTGCTCTTGGAACCCCGAAGAAGATCAAGCGTGTTCTGCACCAAGCATTCGGCATCATCGTTGTGATGTTTGGCAAACAGGAGGCGCGTTACCGCCTTTGCTATCGGATTCGGGAACGACTTCTCGGGGCCACCGAGCCATTCGATCAACCGCGCGTGCTTGGGGTACTCCTTTACGAGATTCTGTGCCTGTTCGGCAATATAGATCTTCCTTTTCAGATCGGCGTTTTCGCGCTCGAGCTCGCGCACCTTCTCGGCATGGGTGCGCTTGAGCTCTGCCACCCGCTCTTTGGTCCATTCCTCCTCCTCCTCATCGTCGTCATCGCCGTCATCGCCGTCCATCACGTTCGCTGTGGGCTTCTTCTTCTTCTTCTTCTCCTCGCGGTCGCGCTTGTGTTTCTTGGTGGGCATGGTGATGGCAACGTGCGCTTTTAAAAACACTGGAACACACCCTCCGCAAGACGGCACACGCGTCTTTTTTTACAGCAAAAACGACGCAACGTTGAGGTCCGGATTGGCGTTGAAGTGCCGCACAATGTCGGGCACGGACCGGAGCCGCGGCTGCGAGCGGGTGGCGTGGGAGACGCGACTGGCCGCCTCGCCATCGAGAAGGACGTAGCCGTCCGTTTTGAAGGCGCTCCGACCCATCTGGCGCTGCGTGATCAAGATGGTGTAGCCGCCCGTGTGCACACAACCACGGTACTCGTGCTTGTCGTCAAAGACGAGCTCGCCGCGTGCGGCACACGCCTTGTACGAGTTGTAGTCCCGAATGATGACAAAGCCGAGGCAACGGAAGTCCCAGTGCTCGGTGCCCACAGCGGTGGACGCTTCTTGGTCCTCGTCCCGGTTGCGCTTCTTCTTGGGCGCCGAAGCAGGAACCGACGTGGGCGCAAGGCACGGCGTCGGAGGCGGCGGATCCGGCGACTGATTCGACAATGCCCGTCTGGCGACGCCAAACCACCCCTCGAGTTGCTCAGCGTTGAGCCGGCTCCAGCGCTGGGCGATCCATTCGTCAAATGTGTAGAAATCGACGGCACCGGAGTTGGACTTGGTCCAATCGCGCGACTCCTTGCGGTAGGGCACGCGCATGCCCTCTGCAAACATCCGACGGGCAGTGGCCTCGACGGTGGCAAAGTCAAACGTGGGCGCGCGCGGGCGAATGGCCTTGGGCACTGGTGGCTTGTCGTCGTCGTCGTCGTCGGACGTGTCCACGCAGACGACGTTGTCGGGCCACTGCTCCGAACGGGGCCTGGAAGTCGACTGCGTTGGCGAAGGCGGAGGCGCGGCGGGGGCTTTGACGGCGACCTCGACGGGGACACCCACAACGACATTGGTGGAGGAGGAGGGCGGAGGAGAGGATGGGGGTGGCTGAGGTATGTCGGCGGCTTCCGCGCGCCACCGAGTGCGCATGGCTCCAAACTCGCTCGAAGCGATGGCAGTGACAAACCCCGGAAACGTGCAATACGTGTCGCTGCGCATGTTGCGCGCAGCACCGACATCGGCGTAGTCACCTTCCTGGACCTCGTTGGTCTTGCTCATTTCGACACAGAGGCTGAAAAACTCGGAGCACACGGACCGAATAAAGTTTTCCCGACCACCGCCGCCCGCACCGGGGCGCGAGCAGTTTACTTGCAGCAGCGTATGCCCCTCGTTTGTTTGGGCAAAGCGCAAAAACCGACCCCGTGTGAGGAATCCGAGCGCATAGGGTCGCTCGGCCGGACGGTGCTTGTTGTACTTGGTGTGGTATGTGGTGGTGGCTTGTTCGGTTCCCGCGCACGTTGCCAATTCCCAGAGCGCTTTCGAATGCGACGTCATGCGATTGGCCGTGGCAGCGTAGCGGGTGTGCCGACTGGGGAGGGGGCGCGCGCGCTCCTCTCTGCTTACAATGACAGAGAACACTCTCCGCAAGAGAATTTATTAGCTTCGGATTACACGATGACACCGGAAACGCACCCCGACACGACAAACAACACTCGATCGACATCCACACACTCTTGGTTCCCAATCATCCCTACAAGTCGTCTTCGTTGTCCGTCTCCTCGGCTTCCGACTCGGACTCGTCGTTGATGAACTCGGTGTCCTCTTCCGTGGGCTCCTCACGGTCTTCCTCGTCGTCGGAACTGTCGTCCGGTTCGACCACGTGCTCGCGCATGGCCAGCGCGCGACGCACCGACCTGTGGAGGGCATCCCGCTCGTTGTCGTCCAGTAGTTCGCCCACCTTGCGCTTGGGAATGGCCTTGGGCTGGACTTCCTCCTCCTCCTCATCGGAGTTCTCCTCCGGGTCGGAGTCGTCTTCATCGTCGTCGGGGGCCAGGGGTGGCTCCACAAAGCCCTCCACTGGGAAGCTGCATGGGGGCAGCGGGTAGTCCTTGGCCAACACCGGCGTGGGGATTACGATTTCCTCCGGCATGGGCGGCGGCTCGTTCCCGGCCTGGCGCGCGGACTCGCAGGCCTGCTGCCATGCCTCGCGCTGCTGCTGCTGGTCGGGTGTCTCCTTGTAGTTGCCCTTGTCGTCGACGGTGGTAAGGTTGAGCGTGGCCAGACAGAGGGTCTTCCAGAGTCCTTGATCGACGGTCTGATCGAAGTTGGAAAAGTCAGCATCTCGCATCGCGGGCTCGAGGCGATCGCGCTTGTCGATGTGTGACTTGAGCTTGGCGGAAATGACCGAACGGCGCGGCTCGAACTGAACAATCTCCACCGGTTTGTCCTGGGAGATGCGATGTACGCGGCCAAAGGCCTGCTTGAGGTCAGAATTGTTCCAGGGAATGTCGCCGACGGCAAACATGGTGTCGCAGCCCGGGCAGAGGGTGGTGCCCACGGCGCCCGCGCTGCTGATAAAGATGATACCGCGCGGCGACTCGGGGCTGAGAAAGTCGCGGATCATGGCGTCGCGCTGCTTGAGCGGAAGGGAGCCCGTGTAGAGGTACAGTTTGCCGCACTCGCCCCACTTGGACAGCTGGTTGCGCAGGAGCGTGAGCATGACCGACGACTCACAGTAGATGACGATGCGTCCATGTCCCTTTTGCTGACGGTCGCGGATCATGTGCCAGATCAACTTCATCTGCTCCGATGGCTGCTTGAGCGCCTCCTTGTACAGCCGAGGGTTGGCGTTGAAGCCCACGCCTTCCCCCCTGGGATCGGTGACACCGTGCTGTCCCAACACCCCGTTCATGCACATCTGCGTCGTCGTGCTGAAGCACTGCCAGAGGTACTTGTCCTTGTCCTGGTCGCGCTTCACGTTTGCCGGAAGTGCCGCCGCCTCGGCGGCGGCCTTCTGTGCCCGTTCGAGGTACCAGTTGTGCGTAGTGTGCTGCTCCTTGTTGAACGTGCCATCCTCGTTGCGACCAACCCACGGATCGAACTGGAGTCTGACGATATTGATCGCCGGAAGGTCGAGCGTATCCTCGTCTACGCGATCGACAATCTCTTCGTGGAACTTGTTGATAGTGTCCGGACGCAGCGAGGCGTTGCCCCTCCCGGTGACATTCCAGTACATAGCATCCTGCATCCAGGCGTTCTCGCCCGACACGTTGAGGATCTTGCACATGTTCGCGACCTGTGCTGGCTTGGAGCGCACCGGCGTGCCCGTGAGACCGACGGTGTAGACCATGTTCCTGAACACGCGGTAGAGAACCTGGCCATTCTGTGTCTTGGGGTTGCAGCACGCGTGGATCTCGTCGATGAACCCACCAGCCCATGCGGGCATCCTCGCATCGGGGTAGTTGCTATGTGGCTTTGCGTCCGTAAAGCCCACGTCCGGAACGGGTGTGGTGTTCATCGTGTCAATGTAGGCAAAGAGTGGGTGCTTGGGCGGCCGACCATCGGGGTACTTGGCGAGCTTCTTCCTGGCTATCCGCTCCGGCTTGGGGTTCCAGCCTGCGTCCCAGCCCGCGCGGTACTTTGTTTTGCCATCCCTGGTCTGGTACTCCTCAGATTTGGGGTTGTACCACATGAAGGTCTTGAACGCGGAAACCAGGACGTCCTTGGTGGTGAGGAGCACGTGTGGCTGGTCGAGGATCTCGGCAGTGATCTGGTCCTGCTTGGTGGCCTTGACCACCGTATCACCGAGAGTGGTCCAGGTCTTAAACGTTTCGTGCCAGGTAGTGATCACGCCCAGTGGCACCACAAGCATGATGCGGAAATCGCGAGGGTGTGGCACCAGCTTGCTGAGCGCGGCGACTGCCAACACTGTGGAGATGGTCTTGCCCGTGCCCATGTTGTGGAGCCACGCCTGCGCCGACTTGCGAACATAGTAGGGCTCGTAGATGTTCTTGAGGATCAGGTTGTGCACTGCGACGACTTGGTGGGGGTAAAACTTCCGATCGACCGTCGGGTCGTCTGGTTCCCTGAGCTTGATGATGCCCCTGCGATCGGGGTTGTTTGGATCGACTTGGGTGCAGTCGACTCGGTTTGTGAGGCGTCCGATGATGGCTGAGATGCGCCGCTTGGTGTCCGCGTCTTGATCCGAGAACTTCTTCTGCTTCACCATGGCACGTGTGTTGGACTTGGTGGACCTGGATACGAGTCTGTACCGGTGCGAGGGCTGGCACGCGTCGCGTGCGCCGCCCCGTTTCTTAGAATGACAAGGGTACTCTCCGCAAGGCGCGTTTGCAGCGTGTGTGTGTGCCGGCTAGCGCGACCCGGTGGAGCGAGGGGGCTGGACGCCCGGGTACAGGGGTGGTAACCAGCGGACTTCTATATTAGGCATCCAAAAGACCCCCCAATAGGGGGTGTTAAACAGCGGACATGTACACACTCAGAGGTCCTCCTCGAGGACACGGCGGACGGCGGCCGCGTCGCCGTCGTCGTCGGATCCATCGTCCGAGTCGATCACGACCAGCCGTCGCATCCGCAGGGCCTGCTCGGCACGATCGGAGAGCCATGTGTTCGACGACGACGATGCGCCTGGGGTAGGGTTCGAGGTCGAATTTGAGCTCGGTGGGTCGTATGTGGGGTCCTCCTCGTCGCTCTCGTCGTCGCTATCGGACTCCGGGTCGAGTGGGTTGGCGTACTGGTCGTCGACCAGGCCCGTGGTCGCCTCCTCCTCGCGCGAGTCCCACGGCTGGATGACGGCGTGGAACCGGCCCGAGTTGTGCGTTTGGTTCATGTTCTTGACAATGCTCTGGATGGCCTGCACCGTTTCCTTTGTGCACTTGCGCGGACGGATCACGAGCGCGGCAGAAGGTCCACCGTGCAGCACAATGGTGCTGTGCCGACGGTCTTTGGCCTTTTCGGCGGCGGTGGGAGCCACGCAGGCCATCAGCGCGCGCTTGGTCGCCTCCATGCGCCTGCAGCGCTCCTCCGCATCTTGCGCGAGCGCCAGGTCGCCCCGATGCCGAAGCCCCTGCGTCGGATCCTGGCGCGTTGGCGATTCGAGCAGCATCGGGGCGGCGAGGTTGTCCCGCCACAGGCTCACGAGCCAGCCGCCGCACTCGGCGATCCGCGCCGGTTCGTAGTACCCGAACGCAATCGACAATGCCGACAGGGAGCCGCGTTGCGCGTCCACCTCGTCGCGCACGACAGTGAGCGTCTCGCCGGGCTGCGCGTCGTCCAGCTGCGGCGGGATGACCGCTGGTACTGGGGCGATCAGCCGGATAGACGGGCACATGGAGTGGTAAACGGCACCGTTGCGCAGCGTCGTCTCCACATCAAAGGTGATGCCAATCTTTTCTTTGCGCTCGGGGGGACCAAACACAAACCGCCCACGATACATGGAGTCGACCACGAGTTTCTCCGACGACGAAGGGTTGATAGAGTCCTGCGACACGCGGTGCGTCTGGCCAAAAACGCCAACCTTGTCAAACAGGAAGAGCCGATCCTCGAATAGGGCCGTGTGCCCCGAGAGCTTGCGCGCCAACTCTGGCAAGGGAAGCAGGTACTGGCGTTGCTTTGGGTCGGTGGGTCCATTGCGACCGTCGGGATTCACAAAGGAGGTGATCGCAAAGAAGCGGCCAGTGGGCGGGTGGCGCACAATGTGCAGCTGCATGCGTCCCTCGGAAGGGTGGCTGAGTCCCGACAAACCCGTGGGCGGCACAAGCCGCGTGTAGCGCTTGCCGCCGGTGAAGGTGTCGATTAAGCCCTCGGTGTGGTGATGCCACGTGGACGTCGCGATCACACCATTGTACTCGCTAGGGTAGCGAATGCTCGTGGCACGGTACCGCTTGCCGAGCAACCGCCACGACTTGGCCTCCCAGATGTGGCCCGGGACGGTCTCGTTGCCAAGTCGATCGCGGCGCGCGCGGTCCAGCACCGAGCCAATGGCGTCGTCGTCCAGTAGGTCAAAGGGACACGCGTGAGAGGCCATGGTGTGGGAGGACGCTACAAAGGAACCTGGGGACACCCCCCGCAAGACGAGTACTCGCATGCGGTTAGCGGTTAGCGCGTAAAAAGGTGCTTGGGTTTTACGTCTCGCGAGGGGCTTCAAAATCGTGCCCTCTGCGTGAAGGCCTTTCACTCAAAGTTCCGGTACTTGCTTTTCTAAAGTGTATCTGGTTTGCTTCTAAAAGTGCGGCTACTCTTCTACTTTTGAGCCCAGTGCACAGGCTGCGGCAGATGGATCTCCTGTGCGATCTCAGAAAGTATGCAAGATTTTCTCGAGATCCATCTGCCGCAGCTTGTGCACTGGCTCTGAAAGTAGAAGAGTAGCCGCACTTTTAGAAGCAAAGTAGAAACACTCTAGAAAAGCAAGTACCAACACACAGAGTGAAAAGCCCTTCACGTGGAGGCCACGCAGGTTGAAGCCCTTGCGAGACGTAAAACCCAAGCACCTTTTCACTCCCCAAACCGCACCCGAAACACACACGCAACTAGGGACTCCCTTCCCCGCGCCCGCGCGAGTGCCTTGGCCGCCTGCAGCGCCACCCACTGTTCAGCATCGTTCTGATCGGCCATCTCCAGCTCCCACTGGCGTCGCTTGCGCCGCCTGCGCTCGCGCCGCCCGATGGTGGTCCTAAAGAAAGCGGGCATGGTGGACCCCCTTTTTTTATAGACGCATTTACACTCCGCAAGACACACACGCATACACACCCGAGGAGGTCCATGTCTTAACGTCCTCTACTCCGAGGGTCCCGCGGCACTCTTGG
>MDSV01068863.1_pt1 | contig 12871 bp, 9 predicted proteins | sample 810851 | NCBI WGS metagenome assembly MDSV01 (sample SAMN05326640, study PRJNA326480) | marine metagenome | isolation source: seawater | place: Atlantic Ocean: North East | collected 2012 | reverse complement strand
TCACATAAATTACTCGTAGAGAGAATAAAATCTATCTTGAGAAGATCAATAAAAAAGATTCAAAAAATGGAAACAAACACTATTAGCCTTAGCCATCTATCAATGGATAAACCATCGATGCTATGCAAATGGAAAAATAATTTGATTGAATTAACATCTACGGAGTTTTCAATATTAGTCTCATTAGTATCAAGACCGGGAACCATTAGAACTCGAGATGATCTAATAAATGAGGCCTTTTCTGAAACACTTAGTAAAGAAGATAGGGTAATTGACAGCCATATAAAAAGGATTAGGAAAAAGTTTTTAGCTGTTGACCCTCAATTTGATCTAATAAAAACCATATATGGCGTTGGCTATAAGATAAAATAATATAATGCAAATACTTTAATCATGAGAATATTTAAAATTATTCAAGGTTCTCCCGTAAGCTTATCGGCTCGAATTTTATTATTGAACTTACTAGCACTAATACTATTACTGGTTGGTATTTTGTACCTAAATCAATTTCGGCAGAGTTTAATTGAGGCAAAGGTTGAAGCTCTTGAAACACAAAGTCAAATTATATCTACCACAATTTCAGCAAGTGCAACATCAAGTAAAGGTGCAAATTTATTCGTGTTTGATCGTAACATAGCTGAGGGTGATGGATTTAATCAAAGAGTGATAAAATATCGAAACTACACAATAAATAAAAAACTTTTAGAGCAAATTATTGGGCAACTTATCGACCCAAAAACTCTGAATGCAAAGATTTATGACTCAACTAACAAACTTATCCATGAGTCCAATCAATTCTTCCTAGAGCAGAAAGTTGCAACATTTCCAATATCAGAAATTGAAAATAAAAGTTTTTTTTGGTCTATATATAATAAGCTTATGAAGCTCTTTGCGCTTGATAGCATCAAACATCTAGATTATGTAACAGACCAGAATGCTCTTTCTAATGCATTAGATGGGAGCAAAAATATAGTAGTAAATAAAAATGAAAGCGGGCAAGCAGTTGTTCAAGTTTCCGTACCAATAATTAAATTTAAAGCAATAATTGGCTTTCTTGTTCTCTCTACGCAGAGTGATACAATTGATATGATTGTTTACGAAGAAAGAGCCGCAATAATGAAAGTATTCGCTGTTGCATCGATAATTACTATTATCCTCTCATTGATACTATCAAATACAATTGCAAAGCCAATGAGAGAACTTGCGAAAGCTGCTGATGAAGTACGAAATAACCTAAATTTAAGAAAAAAAATACCTGATTTCAACCGAAGAAATGACGAAATTGGAAATCTATCTAGCGCTTTAAATAATATGACTGTAACATTATTAAACAGAATTGATACAATAGAGAAATTTTCTGCAGATGTTGCTCACGAATTACGGAATCCCCTAACATCTCTGAGGAGTGCAATAGAAGCATTTCCTGTAATTAAAAATAAAAATGAAAGATTAGAGCTTATTCGTATCATAAAAGAAGATATTGATAGAATAGATAGATTAATTTCGGATATTTCAGAATCATCAAAGTTGGATACAGCACTCACTATGGAAGAAAGAGAGATTATAGATATCTATGAGTTTCTTTATGAACTTATCGAGCTACAAAACTCAAGATATAAAACAAATGGTATTATACTCAATCAAGATGAGAGGGGTATTAAGCTCTATTCCATAATAAATAGAGATAGATTAAATCAGGTATTTATTAATTTATTTGATAATGCGAGATCCTTCTCGAATTCTAATGATAGTATTTGCGTTACCCTCAAGAATGATGATGATGATATATTTATCGAAGTCTCAGACTTGGGTGGGGGAATTCAGGGTACAAAAATAGATCGTATATTTGATAGATTTTATACAGATAGAGAAAAAGATACTGAGGCCAAAATGCATTCAGGGTTAGGTCTATCTATTGTTAAACAAATTGTTGACTCGCACAAAGGAGAAATCTCAGTTGAAAACTTCGAGATCGATCTGAAAAAAGGTGCAAGGTTTAAAATTAGACTCCCAAAACATACATAAATATTATAAAGACTTTTACAGAATTAAAATTTGGTATAATTATAAGCTGTATAAAATTACTTAGAAAAAGAAAGTAAAAAAGAATGTTTTCAGATTATGTAATAAAGGATATTTCGCTCGCAGATTTCGGCGATAAAGAAATTGAATTAGCAAAAAATGAGATGCCGGGTTTAGTGGCCTTACTTGATGAGTACAAGAATCAAAAACCATTATATGGAGCTAAAATTGTCGGCTGTCTTCACATGACAATACAAACAGCCGTTCTAATAGAAACTCTTGTTGAATTAGGGGCTCAAGTTCGATGGGCATCCTGTAATATTTTTTCAACTCAAGACCACGCAGCAGCAGCTATTGCCAGAAAGAAAATACCTGTTTTTGCATTCAAGGATGAGAGTCTTGAGGAATATTGGGAATTTGTGGACAGAATATTTCAATGGAAAGATAGTTGTCCAAATATGATATTGGATGATGGAGGAGACGCGACAATCTATATCATTCTTGGCGCAAAGTACGAAATTGATAAATCTGTAATTGAAAACCCTCAAAATGAAGAGGAGGAAGTGCTATTTAAGCAAATAAAAAAAAGATCCGATAAAAGCCCTAACTGGTTTTCGGAGTTAAGAGACAAAATTATTGGAGTAACAGAAGAGACTACTACAGGTGTAAACAGACTAAAGATGATGGAGAATGATAACACTCTTCCTTTCTCCGCTATAAATGTTAACAATTCTGTTACAAAATCTAAATTTGATAATCTTTATGGCTGCCGTGAAAGCTTAATTGATGGGATTAGAAGAGCAACTGATATTATGATTGCTGGTAAACTTGCTGTTGTTGCAGGTTACGGAGATGTAGGGAAAGGTTGCGCTTCATCTCTCAAATCTGCTGGAGCTCGGGTAGTTGTGACTGAAATAGATCCTATATGTGCACTTCAGGCAGCATTAGAAGGTTTCGAGGTCAGAACGATAGATGAAGTTTCTGAAATAGCCGATATATTCGTAACCGCAACAGGTAACAAAGACATAATTACTCTTGAGCATATGAGATTGATGAAGGATAAAGCAATTGTCTGTAACATCGGCCATTTTGATGCCGAAATACAAGTATCCAAATTAAAAAATCTAAAATGGGTCAACATTAAGCCCCAAGTTGATGAAATTGAATTCCCTGATGGGAAAAAAATAATTCTTCTCGCTGAGGGTAGGCTGGTAAACCTTGGCTGTGCTACTGGACATCCGAGCTTCATAATGAGCGCCTCTTTTACGAATCAAGTATTGGCACAAATAGAACTTTTTAATAACAAAACCAAATATGAAAACAAAGTTTACATGCTTCCGAAAGAGCTGGATGAAAAAGTTGCTTCACTTCATCTCAAAAAATTAAATGTCAATCTGACAAAGTTAAATGAAGAGCAGAGTAATTATATTGGCATTTCTAATAATGGACCGTTTAAACCAGATCACTACAGATATTAAAAATATCCCCATATTAAGCTGATTTAATTTCAATAAATAAAAAATTGATTTACTATTAATTTATCAAAGAGCTTGAGTGAGCCAATTGTCGGTATGAATGATTTTTTAGTAGATATAAATAATGCGAGCAATCTGGTCTCAATAATTTTGCTGTCTTCTTTGCTTGCTTTATTTTTTATTTACCAAAAAAGAAAATTACATCTTATTTCAAGCTCCATCAAATCGATAATGCAGTCTTTTTTTATTTACATTTTTGAAACGAAATATTTTAGAAGCATCCGGGACGATAAATATAAAATACAATCCTCCAACAAAATATGCTGCGTATTAAAAAACGGTAAGATAATTGAATTTAATGAAAATTATAAAAATTTATACATTGGCAAAACTTCATCTGAGATAATTCGTGATAATATTCAAATATTTACAATTGAAGATTTAAAAATTGCAAATAACGGTAATACTAAAATAAAAAAAATAGTTAATGGTAAGCGGTATACTTTTATTTTAAAAAGCGAGCATCGGGGAGACTCAATTATTATGATAGCAGAAGACAAGACCGATGAGTATGTGCGAAAACAGCTAATTGATAAACAGAATGAAACAAACCTACAATTAATGAACCGACTAAATAGCCCTGTAGCAATTTTCAGTCAGGATAGATCCCTTGTTTTTTTCAATTCAGCATTCGAGTCTTTTTCAATGATGGGATACAAATACTTAAGCAGTAAGCCAACTGAATCAGAAATCTTAGATAGCATGAGGCAAAAAGAGATATTGCCATATCAAGCAAATTTTCAAGAGTGGAAAAAAAAACAACTAAGCATCTATGAAAAATTAAATGATCGAGAACAGTGGTGGTATCTACAAGATGGGAGAACAATGCGTATTCTGTCACAGCCGAACCCAATGGGTGGAGTAACACATATCTTTGAAAATCATACAGAAAGACTAGCCCTCGAAAATGAAGCAAAACTCTTAGTAGAGATCCAAAAGCAGACCATTGACAGCCTATCCGAAGGTATCGTGCTTTTTGGAATTGATGGTAAAATAAAGCTTCATAATCCCAAATTCACTGAACTTTGGCAAACTAAAGACAGTATAATTGGGATGCATATTGAAGTTTTCATTAAAAATACAGAAAAGTCAGAGATTTTTAATGAAATATACCTCAATATTGTCTCGTCAGGAGTCGATAGGAAAGAGCATAGCAATATATTAAACTGCGGGAATAATAAAGTTATTTATTACCAGTGTTCCATCCTACCGGATAGATCAATTCTATATACTTTTACCGACGTGACAGATAGCAAAAGAATAGAAGAAGCGCTGATTGAGAAAAATAATGCGTTAACACAGGCAGATAACATTAAAACATCCTTTATGAATAATATCTCACATGAGTTAAGAGCGCCCCTACAGAATATTATTGGTTTTTCTGAATTAATTGAAGGGGTTCAAAAAAAAATTAATTCAGAAAAACAAATTTCTGATTATATAAGGGATATAAAACGTTCTGGTAATGAGCTACACCATCAAATTAATCAAATACTTGAAATAACCGCGCTTGAGTCAGGTAAAATAGAGTCAGAATATCAAAATATTAATGGCGAGGAATTTATTAAAATTTTCCAAGATGAGCTAAATAAATTAGATTTCATGAACATTAATTATAATCTTGCTGGCGATGGTATTAATAGTAATACATTCATAAATATTGATACAGCTCACATAGCAAGACTTTTTACAGGCTTAGTGAGACTGGTGGACCGGCACCTAACAAATGTTGATACGAAAGAATGCAAAATAAAAATGGGTATTCAACTCAGCGATAGGTCTTATAAATTTATTTTTATATTTGATGGAATTCCCCGGACACTATTCAATAATATTAATAAGTTGAACAAAGAATTTACATATATACCAGGTAGCATTGAAAATGTTATCATTGATAAATATGTTATGTTTTTCTCGGGTGATATAAGCATTACTCCAGAAACAAATCAGATTACGATCGAAATACCGGTAATTCAGTCATGATCCATGATGAGTATATGTTCCAAACATTATCTGATTTGCAGCAATTTGTAAAAGAACTATCCGTAATACTAAAACCGGGTGATGTGATTGCGCTCAATGGTCAAATTGGGTCTGGAAAAACAACCTTTGCCAAACTCTTAATAAATAGCCTAACCGAAACTCCTCTCGAAGAAATTAGTAGTCCAACATTTAACTTATATCAAACATACGAGAGTGGTGCTCTAGAGATTGCACATTACGACTTTTACAGAATTGAGAGCGAAATAGAACTCTCTGAAATCGACCTTAGTGATTCGTTTGAGAACAAGATATGCATTATAGAATGGGCTGATAAATATAGCAAAATTCTCCCAAAGGATCGTATCGAGATTTTGATAGAATGCCAAGATGTTGACAGAATTTACAAAGTTAAACCGCTTGGTAAATGCAGAGAGATTATAGACAATCAAAATAAAATAAAAAACTTCCTTAATGATCTCGATATTAATTTCACTGGATTGGAAAAGTTACCCGGGGACGCCTCCAAAAGAAAATATTTTAGGGTTACGGGTTTAAAAGATAATATGATACTCATGGACGCAACCCAAGAAAATGATACCCGGAGTAAAACAGGTTTATCTCAAGGTATTGATGATTTTATCGTAATTGGAGAATATTTAGACAGTATTAACGTTCGTGTTCCTAAGTTAATAGCAAGAAATAAGACTGATGCTTTATTGCTTGAAGAAGATTTAGGTGAGCGTTGCTATTTAACCGCAGTAAACAGAGAGAGCTATAAGAAACTTTATAAGCCTGCAATTGAAACACTAATACACATATCTAATATTAAACATCCAAAAAATATCAGTTTAAATGCAAACGCCCATTATATGAGAGACTTTGATTTGGATATTTATCTTAATGAAGCGGAGATATTCATCGATTATTATTGGCCTTTCGTTAATGGTAAAATCTGCAGTGAAGACAAAAAACAGGAATTTATTCATATTATGAAAAAAGCATACTCGGATCTTACGAATGACAAAACTCTAATGCTGAGAGATTTTCATTCACCAAATCTTCTGTTCTTAGAAAATGAAAAAGGTTATAAAAAATGCGCTGTAATAGACTTCCAAGATGCGCTATTAGGGCACCCTCTCTACGATTTAGTATCTCTTGCAAATGACGCTAGACTGACAATAAGTGAGGATCATGAAAAATATTTAATAGAATTGTACAAAACAGATTTCCGGTTCAATGACTACCAATTTGATAAATTATCATTTATGGAACAATATCATATCTTAGGGGTCCAGAGATCAATTAAGATATTGGGAATCTTTGCAAGACTTGCTATACTTGAGAATAACCATACTTATTTAAGTCACATGCCACGAATAATTAATTATATCAAACGAATAATGTATTCAAGTAATTTAAAAGAGCTAACAAATTGGCTTCATATGAATTTTAAGGGAATTTTCAATGTTTAGGTCTTTTTTTCCTATACCAAGAGTTTTTTTTCCATCTGCTATATTTTGGATTGTTTTATCCACTATAATATGGTTCTGGTTGGGAAATGATATTGCAGCAATTGTTGGTATCAAGATCGAGGAAAACGCTGATCCAATAATTGGTCTCGGGTACTTTATATCTAATAAATTTATTTGGTTTTATTTATACTATCTTATAGCTACATTAATTTTCGCAGGATTCTGGTTTAGATATTCACCTCATAAATGGCAAAACTGGTCAATCTTAGGCTCATCATTGATCATCTTCTCAACATATTTCGGAGTTCAAGTTGCAGTTGCAATCAATAATTGGAGAAGACCGTTTTTTGATGCGATCCAGAATGCTTTAGGAAACGAAATTACTGTCTATTCAGAGGACCTCTATATTCTCTTGTTTATATTTGCACAAATTGCTTTTGTGTCGCTTGCGGTATTTGTTTTGACTAGATTTTTTGTTAGCCACTATATCTTTAGATGGCGGACTGCTATGAATTTTTACTACACAGACCAGTGGTCAAAGCTCAGAAATATTGAGGGTGCAGCGCAACGTGTTCAGGAGGACACAATGCGGTTTGCAGCTATTATGGAGGGTCTTGGAGTCTCGATCATTGATGCGGTGATGACGCTCATTGCATTCCTACCAGTCCTTCTGGCTTTGTCCGAATATGTTACGGTTTTACCGTTAGTAGGCGAAATACCTGCGCCCTTGTTAAACGCTGCAATCTTCTGGTCGTTATTTGGAACAATATTTTTAGCAATTGTGGGGATAAAGCTTCCTGGCCTGGAATTTAGGAACCAAAGAGTTGAGGCGTCCCTGCGTAAGGAGTTGGTATATGGAGAAGACTACGAGGATCGAGCCACACCGCAATCAATTAATGAACTATTCAATAACGTTAGACGAAATTATTTTCGTCTATATTTCCACTATTTATATTTTAATGTTGCAAGGAGCTTCTATTTACAAGCTGATAATATTTTTTCATATTTAATACTCATTCCAACCATTGTAGCTGGTAAAATAACTTTTGGGATATTGCAGCAAATACTCACCGCATTTGGGCAGGTATCAAATTCTTTTCAATATATCGTAAACGCATGGCCAACTATAATTGAACTCATTTCAATTTTTAAGCGATTACAATCATTTGAGTCAATATTATCAGGAAAAACTCTATCAAAAATTGAATTTAGTGAAGATGGTTATAAAGAAAAATAGCCCTATAGATTGCAATCATACTGTTGGGGAGGCATTTATTCTTGCGGCGGGCTTTGGAAGAAGGCTATTACCACTTACAAAGGATGTCCCAAAACCCTTAGTCAAAATTAACCAAAAACCGATGATTGATTATATTTTTGACGCACTGGATATCATTGGTATTGAGAAAATATATATTAATACACATTATCATTATAGGAAAATATTCGACTTTCTAGAAGAAAAAAAAATGTCAAATATTTATATTTCTTATGAAAAAACCCTTTTGGATACAGGAGGTGGAATAAAAAAAGTGATAGATACAAAATCCAATCAAGCACTGCTAATAATTAATTGTGATGCTATATTATTCAATGGCTATCCAAATTTACTTCGAGACTTACAGAAAAAATTTGATCTAGATAAAATGGATGCTTTATTAGCATTTTCGTCCCCAAAAAATGCCATCGGATACAAGGGTAATGGTGATTTTATGATCGCAGATGATGGTATGGTTATTGAGAGTGATAGCCCGAATAAATTGGTATTTATGGGAATTTCAGTTCTCAATACAAAAAATCTAGAACTGGTTGAAAGTGATAGATTTTCTTTGGTTGAAATTTGGAATAAGCTAATTAAAAAAAAGACCTGCTTTGGTATGGTATATGAGAGTGCCTGGTATCATGCAGGGAGCACGGAAGCGATTAATCGTGCCAACCAACATTTCGAGCAAAATTAGAGATGAGTAATTTAGTATTTTATGATTTAGAAACGACAGGTAGGGGAGAAAACCAAAAAAAAACCCGGCATGGACAATGGGATCAAATACTTCAGGTTGGTGCAATTCTCTGCGATGAAAATTTAATCGAAAAAGACCGTTTTGAAATTAAATGTAGCCTAAATAAAACCCTGATACCAAATCCATCAGCATTACTCGTCAACAATTTATCAATGACGACAATCCGTAATACAAATGATATTTCAAGCTATCAGCTAATGTGCAAAATGTTAAACAAGTTCAAAGAGTGGGGCCGTGCGATATATATTGGTTTTAACTCTATAGAGTTTGATGAGGAATTTTTAAGAAATACTTTTTTTCAAAATTTACAAAATCCGTATTTTACTCAGATAAATGGTAACCAACGAGCTGATGCACTCAATATAGCACGTGCATCTTCTGTATTTCATCCAACTAGCCTGAAGATCCTCGATATTAAAAAACAGTTTTCCTTAGAAAATTTAGCCAAAGCAAATAATATTGATCATTCAAACGCGCATGATGCTATGGCAGATGTTGAAACAACAATTGATATATGTAGAATAATAAAAAAGAAGGCCCCTGAATTATGGATAAGATCATTAGAAACTTCTTCAAAGAATGATGTTTCAAACTATGTTCAAGATAGAGATATTCTATGCCATCACGAAGCCTACTATGGAAAAGTTTATACATACGTAACAACACATATTGGATCCTACCACAATCAAAATAAAGCCGAAATAAACCTTTTTTTTGATCTAAAAAGAGACCCGCGTGAACTTTTGGATCTTAACAGAGCTGAATTAAAGCAATTAAATAGTGATAGTAAGACAAAGTTTCTAAGAACACGTAGATTTAATAGGCACCCAATATTCATGGAAAAAGACTACGCGATGAGTTTTCCTCAGTATGAAAGTATTGGAATGAATGAACTTAATCAGAGGGCTAATATTTTAAAAAATAACCATGATTTCAAGATGAAAGTTTTAGACTGGCATCAAGATGAAAACGAGAATTTTGAACAAAAAGAATCGCAGCTAGATCCATTCTGGGAAGAGAGCTTATACTCCATGGGTTTCGCGTCCAATAAAGATAAGATATTGATGGAAAAATTTCATGCCAGCGATTGGAGCCAAAAAAATATAATCTCAGAAGAATTTGAGCAAGAAGGATATAAATATTTTGCAAAAAAAATAATTTATGAACATGATTCAAGCTTATTGCTTGATAATGTTCGTGGATTAATCGAACGGGACATATCTAAAAAACTAATCAGTAGTAATACCGAGAAGTGGCTTACAATACCAGAAGCATTTGCAGCGGTTGATGATTTAAGAGATGAATATAGTGAAGATAAAGATAAATTAGCATTCCTTGAAGATTATAATAATAATCTTGAGGAGATGTATAAAGAGTTTGAAAGTAGATTATTGACTTCTTAGATTTTAATGGTACCTTTTTAAGAAGAGGAAATTATATGGCAACAAAACAACTAACTGACGATAACTTTCAATCAGAGATTAACAATTCATCAGTTCCGGTACTTGTAGATTTTTGGGCCGAATGGTGTGGACCCTGCAAACAAATTGGCCCCATACTCGAAGAAATATCTGGAGACTATGAGGGTAAATTAACAATCGCTAAAGTTAATATTGACGAAAATCCAATTACGCCCACAAACTTTGGCGTTCGTGGCATACCAACCTTGTTACTTTTTAAAAATTCAGAGCTTATATCATCAAAAGTTGGAGCTTTTCCGAAATCAACGCTACTAGAATGGATTGACGAAAACATCTGATTACTCTGAGAATCCCCTATGTATTTTCATAACATACCCCGCAAGGTACAGTGATCCACATATGAGGATTCGTGAAGTATTTTCTGGATACTTCTTTGTATGCTCAAGTGCATTATGAAGATCAGTTCCAATTATAGCAGGAATTCCCAGTGTTTTAGCATCGTCGATTATTTTTTCTGGTGTATGTGAATTACTGCTATCTGGTATGTTAATTGCTATTGTCAACTCTGTAATTTCTTTAAAAGGATCTAGGAATTCAAGACAATTCTTTGTATTTAACATACCAATAATTAGAATGAGTTTTTTATCATCTAGTAATTTCATTGAATCTGCTATTGCTGCAGCCGCATGACCGTTGTGTCCACCATCTAACCATATTTCGTTACCAGAATTTACGTGCCTATGTAGTGGACCAAATTTAAGTAGATCTAATCTTGCTGGCCATTCAGCATTCTTAATGCCTGCCGTAAAAGACTTCGCCGTTAAATGTATATCATCGATTGCTGCAATTGTGGCGATGGCTGTTCCAGCATTTATTATTTGGTGCCTGCCATATAGATTTGGTAGTGGCAATGACATTTGGTATTTTTCATCGTTGTAGGTAAAATTTTTGTCATAATCCCTTACAATATAATCTTTGTCCCATATTTTTGACATATTATTCTGTGAATTAATTACGTCTTCAAATATTGGAAGAATACTTTCATCCTGATAAGATAAAACAGTTTTACATTTCTCTTTTATGATGCCTGCTTTCTCTGCAGCAATCTCTTCGATAGACTCTCCAAGAAAATGTTGATGGTCAATACCTATTGGAGTAATGACTGATACAAGTGGATTTTTTACAACATTCGTAGCATCTAGCCTACCTCCTAGCCCTGTTTCAAGTATAAGAAAATCTGACTTTGTTTTTGAAAATTTTAGGAATGCTGCTGCTGTGATTAATTCGAAAATCGTAATTGGATCACCATTATTCACATACTCACATTCAAGTAATATTTCCGCTAGTGAGTCATCGTCTATATCATCTTGATACCCAATTCTTCCAATCTTAATTCTCTCATTGAAATTAACCAAATGTGGTGATGTATATGAGTCGACCGAGTAGCCTGATGCAGAGAGAATACTTGAAATGTATGTTAATGTTGAACCCTTGCCATTCGTTCCTGCTATATGTATCACTCTCTCTATTTGATCTTGTGGATTGCCTAATTTTTTTAGTAAATTTTCAATTCTACCCAATGATAAATCCATTACTTTTGGGTATAAATGAGCGATTCGATCCTGAAAAGATTTTATTTCAAATAACATTAGATTTACTTAGGGAATTATTTATTCAATAAGTGTTTGCAGATAGTTATAAGCGTATTCCGAAGATCATGCCGGTGTACTACCATATCAATCATCCCATGTTCCAGTAGATATTCTGATCTTTGAAAACCATCGGGTAATTTCTCTTTGATTGTTTGTTCTATAACCCTTGGTCCTGCAAAACCAATCAATGCCCCTGGCTCAGCTATGTGTACATCGCCTAACATAGCATATGAAGCTGTTACCCCCCCGGTAGTAGGATTTGTTAAAACGACAATATAGGGTATCTTTGCTTCATTTAATTTTTGTACAGCAATTGTTGTTCTGGGCATTTGCATCAAGGATAATATTCCCTCCTGCATACGAGCTCCCCCTGCAGCAGTAAATAAAATTACTGGTGAAGATGTCTGAAGAGCGGTACCCATGGCCTTTATTATAGCTTCGCCCGCGGCTACACCAAGAGACCCACCCATAAATGCAAAGTCTTGAACAATACAAACGACTGGTATATTACCGAGATTCCCCCGAGATACAACAACTGCATCAACCAAACCAGTTTTTTTCCGAGCATCTTTTAATCTATCAATATATCTTTTTTCATCCTTAAATTTAAGAGGATCCGAGATATCAACATCAGAGCCAATCACGCTATATTCATTATCATAAAGGAGATCCAGCCTTTTTTTTGCCGAAATTTTCATATGATAGTTTGATCCCGGGACTACCCATTGATTTGCCTCTAAATCCTTATGAAATACCATTTGCCCACTCTCT
>MDSV01191608.1_pt1 | contig 12872 bp, 14 predicted proteins | sample 810851 | NCBI WGS metagenome assembly MDSV01 (sample SAMN05326640, study PRJNA326480) | marine metagenome | isolation source: seawater | place: Atlantic Ocean: North East | collected 2012 | reverse complement strand
GCAGGCAGAGCTGTACTTAGCGCACGTAGAGCTAAAGGCAGAGCTGTTCTCTGCCCATAATTATACTTTGTCTTTACTGACATGTATTTTAAAATCTCCTCAACCACAAAACTTATCTTTTCGAATAAGCCCTTGTATAAATCTAAGTACTGCACCCTCTATTCCGTCCCAAATAATCTTGGCTCAGCAAGACTCGGAATACAAATAACGAAAAATGCCGTAAACCTTGCCGTTATTAGAAATAAAATAAGGCGTAGAATTAAAGAGGATTTTAGATCAATCTATGACACTCTGCCGAAGCATGATTTTCTTATGGTTATTTCTTCAAAAATAACTTCTGAAAAACATCAAATAAGTGATATTCTTATGCAAGAATGGAAAAAATCAACAAACTCTTTATTGTAATACCAATAATGCTTATCAAGCTTTACCGAAATCTGGTGTCGCCCTTGCTCGGGCCTAGCTGTAGGTTTACTCCGACCTGTTCAGAGTATTCTATCGAGGCATTGCGCAGGCATGGGCTAGTTAAAGGACTTTATTTTTCTCTCAAAAGAATAATTAGTTGCAGACCGGGTGGCCGCCACGGCTTTGATCCAGTTCCTAAGGATACACAAAAACCATGAATAATAGACTATTTTTATACAGCGGGCTCTTTTTGGTTCTAATTCTTCTTTATGATGCATGGCATAATAAAAACACAGGCTATAATACCGTTCAACAAAATATACCTGAAACCGCAATTGAATCAAATATCAGTATTGGCACGCAGCCAAGTGAGACAGACGTTGATTCTTCTAATACAGAGCCAGCAACCACTAAAACTGATTTTTCTGAAAGTATAACTGTAACGACCAACTCTCTAGAAGTTAAGATTAACTTGGCCGACGGCTCTATAATATCTTCAAGACTATTAAAATACCCTGAAGAGTTTGGCATAGATGAGAAGAAAGTCCAGTTATTAGACAGTGTAACAGAACAGTATATTGCTAGGATAGGTGTTCAAAGCAAAAATATGTCACAGCCAGCCAGCTATACTTCGTCTTCTAGGAGCTATGACATTGGTGATAGAGAAAGGCTCATTGTTGAGTTGGTTGGCACATTAGACAGTAACACCAAGGTAGTCAAAACGTATTCTTTCGACAGAGACAGCCATCTAATAAGCATCTCTCAAAATATTAAGAACCTTTCAAATGAAAGCTCCAGCTGGAGACAATACTACTCGTTAGAAAGAGGTGAAGAGCTTGGCTCCAATGGTATGCTCTATACTTATACGGGAGCAGCATTTTATGACGATGATGAAAAGTTTAGTAAAATAGCTTTTTCTGATATCGAAGACAGCAATTTTCTCAAGAAAACAAGTAATAGCTGGATTAGCATGATAGAGCATTATTTTTTTACTGCCTGGCTTCCGATTACTGATTCTAACGAACCTCAGACAATATATACAAGATTTTCTAGTGGCGAGTATGCAAAAAAATACCTAATAGGATCTGTGGGAAATTATAAAACTATTCTTCCTGGCTCTCAAGAGATATTTAACAGCAGGTTATATGTAGGGCCTAAAAATCAATCAGAGATCAAGGGCTTAGCGCCAGGGTTAGACTTGACAGTTGATTACGGAGTTTTAACATTCCTTGCGGCACCTCTTTTTTGGATTCTAGACAAAATATTCTATGTCTTTGGAAATTGGGGCTGGTCTATAATTGCTTTAACATTTTTAATAAAGCTACTATTTTTTAGGTTGTCTGAAACAAGCTATAAATCAATGGCTAAGATGAAAAAACTTACACCAAGAATGACAGCTTTAAAAGAGAGATATGGCGAAGACAGGAAAAAATTTAGCGAAGCTTTAATGAAAATCTATAAAGAAGAAAAGGTAAACCCCTTGGGTGGCTGTCTCCCTATATTAATCCAAATTCCTGTTTTTATAGCTTTGTATTGGGTGATAATTGAAAGCGTCGAAATGAGACATGCTCCATTCGCTGGTTGGATTTTGGACCTGTCTAGTGCTGACCCATTCTATATACTGCCAATCTTAATGGGCATTTCAATGTATATCCAACAGAAGTTGAATCCTCCACCAACAGACGCTATGCAACAAAAAATATTTCTTGCATTACCATTTGTGTTTACTTTTTTATTTGCTACATTCCCTTCAGGTCTTGTACTATATTGGCTGACCAACAATGTTCTTTCTATAGCCCAACAATACGTCATCAATAAAAGAACATTGGCGTAAAATGAAACCAGGAAATACGATTGCCGCAATTTCAACTCCCTATGGTAAGTCAGCACTTGGCGTAATTAGAGTTTCCGGCGAAAATGTTCTCAAGATAATAGACATTTTCTTTAATAGAAACTTAAAACCAAGACAAGCTACGAACACTTTTATTATGGATGACACTGGTCAAATAATAGATGACGTTATAGCAATTTATTATGAATCTCCTCATTCTTACACTGGCGAGGACATGCTAGAAATTCAGTGCCATGGCAACCCTATTATTCTTGATACTGTGTTATCAATTCTTTGTGATAAGTTTGCAGCACACTCTAAGCCAGGAGAGTTCACCGAAAGAGCTTTTATGAATAATAAAATTGATCTTACTCAAGTCGAGGCAATAGCTGATATTATCAATGCGACAAATGTTAATGCAGCTAAATCTGCTTTACTTTCATTGCAGGGTAATTTCTCAAATAAGATTAACTTGCTGATTGATGATTTACTAGGGTTGAGGGCAGCTATTGAAGCAGCAATTAATTTTCCCGAAGACGATTCTCCAGACGCGACAACTTCATTTGTGTCGAATAAGATAAAAAAACTCTTGGAAGATATTTCACACATAATATCTTCGGTGGATAATGGTATTAAAATAAACCAAAAGCCGATTATTACAATCGTAGGTAAGCCAAATGTTGGTAAGTCTTCATTAGCTAACATTCTGTTAGGAGAACAACATTCAATAGTCTCTGATGAGCCAGGTACCACAAGAGACGCAATAAAGCATGATCTGGTTCTTGATAAATCTCACATATCTATTATTGATACAGCAGGAATCAGGAGCACTGAGAATAAGATAGAATCTGCTGGCATTTCTATGACCCAAAAGGTTATAAGCGGCTCCACCCACACACTATACTTAGTAGATGATGCAATAGGTTTTAATGAAGAAGATAGCAATATAATCAAAAATAATAATATTGAAAGTTTCTGGATAGTTTCAAACAAAATTGATTTATCGTCTAATAAACAGCCGTCAGTTACACAACAAAAGCATAAAAGGATTCGAGTATCTATATTAAAAAATCTTGGCATTGACATGTTAAAGGCAGAATTATCTAAACTCATAACGCCTAATGATCAATCAACAGGGACAGCGAGAGCTCGTCACTTAGATCATCTCAATAATGTAGCAGAACACCTTTACTTGTCAAAAAAATACAATGATAATCATCATTTAGAGCTGGTTGCAGAAGAGCTAAAGATAGTACATTCACATTTGGTTCAAATAAAGGGCGGAGATGTCAACGAAGACCTCCTTGATAAAATATTTTCTGAATTCTGTATTGGTAAATGATAATGAATAAGTATGATGTAATAGTTATTGGTGGCGGACATTCTGGTTGTGAGGCAGCACACGCCTCTGCAAGACTTGGGTGTAAGGTGGCGCTGATAACTCTTAATAAAAACAGCATAGGCCAAATGAGCTGTAACCCTGCAGTTGGCGGCATTGGCAAATCCCACCTAGCAAGAGAAATTGATGCAATGGATGGCCTTATTTGTAAAATTGCAGATATGTCGGCTCTTCAGAGAAGAAAATTAAATGCAAGAAAAGGCCCCGCTGTACAAGCTACAAGAATACAAACATGTCGCGATACTTATAAGCAAAAAATGCAATCTGCTATACTTAATAATCCATGTATATCTGTCATTGAGGCTATGGCATCTAGTCTCATCATTAAGAATAATAAGATTGCCGGAATTAAAGTAAATTCTGACGCAAAAGGCATTTATGCTGAGACAGTGGTCCTCACCACAGGGACTTTTCTCGGAGGAAAGATACACATTGGAGATAAATCTTTTTCCTCTGGTCGCGCGGGTGATGAGGCATCGAATCAACTAGAAAATTTTTTTAGAAATGAAGGTTTTAAGATAGGCCGTTTAAAAACTGGAACACCTCCAAGGATTCTAAAAAAGTCCATTAATTATGATGGTTTGCAATATCAGCCAAGCGACAATGATAAGCCTTTTCTGTCATACTTGCATGACCAGTATGGTGTTTCATGTGAGAGCATCAATGAAATTCCTTGTCACATAACATACACCAACACTGAAACACATAAAATTATAAGAGATGCCCAGGCACTCTCGCCTCTTTTTAATGGGTCAATTGAATCAGTAGGTCCGAGATACTGCCCATCTATTGAAGATAAAGTTCATAGATTTTTTGACAAAGATTCCCATCAAATCTTTCTAGAACCTGAAACGTTATCAGATATTGAGATATATCCAAATGGCCTGTCCACTTGTCTGCCAGAAGGAATACAGTTGAGTTTTCTAAGGACCATTAAAGGTCTTGAAAACTGCGAGATAACTCATCCTGGTTATGCCATTGAATATAGTTATTTCGATCCACGTGGTCTGACCAAAAATCTTGAAACAAAGATGATCAAGAATTTATTTTTTGCCGGCCAAATTAATGGAACAACAGGTTATGAAGAAGCTGCAGCACAAGGATTGTTAGCAGGCATCAATGCTGGTCGATCTGCGCTCGGCAAGCAAAAGTGGTGCCCAGAGAGAAACCAAGCATACATTGGCGTTATGATTGATGACTTGGTATCACTTGGTGTTAATGAGCCATATCGAATGTTTACGAGTAGAGCTGAACATAGGTTGAGGCTAAGAGAAGATAACGCAGATCAAAGACTTACAGAGATTGGTTTCAAACTCGGCGTAGTTTCACAATCGAGAGTTGACATGCTGAGATTAAAAAATCAAAAAATTCAGTTAGAGAGTGAGAGACTAGACTCTATTAAAATCTATCCATCCACAGAAATATCAAACAAAATAGAAAAGAAATTTAACCTTAAAATAAAAAACCTTCAAACGTTAAAAAGTCTATTGAAGATGTCTGATATCAGTTATTCAGATATCAAAAACCTAGAAAATTTTGGAATGACAGCTAATTCAGATGTTGGTCATTTGGTTGCAATACAGGAGAGATATTCTGGATATTTAAAACGACAAGATGCTGAAGTATCCAATATAGCTAAAACTCTAGATACAAAAATACCAGATAATCTGATTTTTTCTGACATCAGGGGCTTGTCTAATGAAGCAAAGGAAAAGTTAACCGAGGTAATGCCAACAACCTTAGGACAAGCCTCAAGAATTTCTGGCATAACCCCTGCTATAATTTCTTTACTAAGAATTTATATAAAAAAACTTAGCTAATAAATATCATTAACTATATTATTAATAAAAATGTCAGAAAAAAACAATGATCTAGAAGATGCATTAAAAGTTTTAGCTTTCAACGATAGTGCCGCAAAAGAATTGCTAAATGAGTATATGGTTTTACTTTTTCAGTGGCACGAAAAAAATAATATACTTTCTACGAGAGACATAAAATATTTTATCCAAAGAGATTTGTTTGATTCATTGTCAATGCTTAAGTATTTGCCAGATGGACATTTGTTAGATGTAGGCACCGGAGCCGGAATACCCGGCATTCTCATATCATTTTATAGACCCTATTCAAAAATAACACTATTGGATCGAAGAGATAATGCCATTAGATTTTTAGAGCATGCTAAACTAAAATTAAATCTGAATAATGTAACTATTATAAAAAGTGATGCGAAAAAGATGAACATTGAAGATACTCCTAAAGCTGTACTCATAAAGAATTTTAGTAATAAAATCATTTCTAAACTCGGTTTTGAGGATAAGCTCATTCATATCATAAGCATGATAAGAGAACGCATTGCTATTGAGACTCCAATCTACATGCTAACTGGTTCTCCAGCTCTTCAGTTAAACAATCTTTCGTCTGACTTTAAGGATATTTCACGATCTACCTTTCAAGTAAAAAAAATTATAACTCCTTATTTTTCTACTAACCGTTACTTAGTGGTAATTAATCATGTCTGAAATTCTTGCAATTGTTAATCAAAAAGGTGGTGTTGGCAAAACCACAACCTGTATTAATCTATCTGCTAGTCTAGGCAAAACTAACAGGAGAGTATTATTGATAGATCTTGATCCTCAGTCTAATGCAACACGGGGATGTGGAGTTGACCCTCATAATATTTCTCTAAACATGAATGATCTATTGTTAGGTAGATGTGATATTGATAGTACGACTTTAAATATAGATAATTTGGGTTTTTCGTTAATGCCGACAACACCAGATCTAACAGAGTCTGAGGTTGTTCTAATTAACTCAGAATATAAAGAATACACTTTGAGAAAAGTATTAGAGCCCATTAAAGATAGATATGATTACATAATTATTGATTGCCCACCTTCTCTAAACATATTAACAGTAAATGCTTTGTGTGCCGCATCTGGTGTTTTAATTCCTGTACAATGTGAATTTTTTGCTTTACAAGGCCTCAGCGAATTAATCACAACCATAGACACAATTAAAAGTAGTAGCAATAAGCAATTAAGCATAAAAGGAATCATTCGAACTATGTTTGATCCAAGAAATAATCTAGCTGTGGATGTGAGTATGCAACTTTTGAAATTTTTTAATGATAAGGTTTACCGCACTATCATTCCTAGAAACATTACTCTTGCTGAGGCACCAAGCCATGGCATGCCTGTTATCAACTACGACAAACGCTCTAAAGGAGCGCTTTCTTATTTGTCACTAGTTGGTGAAATTATCAAACAAGAAAGATAGTAATCTATACTTCTCGATCATACCGAGTTATATTTAGCGTATGAGTAAGAGAAAAGCACTGGGATCTGGACTTGAGGCATTGCTTAGCGCAAAATCTGTAGGCGAGAAACAAATAGATAGCAACGATATCTTAGAACAATCCTCAGCAAAAATAAGATCCATACCTTTACATGAAATTTCTCGAAACAAAGACCAGCCTAGACAAGTTTTTTTTGATGAATCTTTAGAGTCTATGGCGGCCTCAATTAAAGAGAGAGGTCAACTATCACCCATACTTGTCAGAGAGTCAGATAGTGGTTATGAACTCATTGCTGGCGAAAGAAGATGGAGGGCCATGCAATCTATTCAAGAGCAAAATATCAATGCCATTGTAATGAATGTTGATGACAAAGAATCTGCTTTAATTGCGATTGTTGAAAATGTTCAGCGAGAACAGCTTAACTCGATAGAAGAAGCAGAAGCTCTTTTGAAATTAAGTAATGAGTACAACATGAGCCATGAAGATATTGCAAAATATACTGGTAAGTCTAGATCCCATGTTACAAATATTTTGAGACTAAATGAACTTACTAGCTATGTTAAGTCTCAGCTTATAAATGGCTCAATAGAGATGGGGCATGCAAGAGCGATACTCTCGCTTACCGCGACTTCACAAAATTCAATAATTAAGCAAACGATTGCAAAAAAATTATCAGTCCGAGCAGTTGAGTCCATGGTAAGAAGTAAAAAACAACCTAAAACTAGCTCTACTCAAGTTAAAAATCAAGATACCATATCTCTCGAGAACCAATTTTCTGAACATCTAGCAGCAGATGTCAAAATTCATCATAAGCAAAATGGGTCAGGTAAAATTGAAGTTAAATATAAATCGCTAGAGGAACTTCAGGGTATCTTGGAGAAGTTCAAATAATCGCACAAAATCTCAAATTTTCCTGTATATAAATTGAACTAAATCAAATGTTCCTCTATACTACCCATAGCCATTAAGGAAGTGGTTTTTTGCTCCATGGTGAACATCAAAAGTGTTAAGGGTAATAATATATCAAGGCTCGATTTCTATAGTTGTAGCGCTTGTTTTTATGAGCTTGGGCTCAGCGACTTTTCTACCGTCAGTATATGGCGGTGGTGTGTCAATGATAAACACATTGCTCTTAGCCCGAAGTGTAAATGCAGCTGGTAAGGCTGCTTCAGAGCAAGAACAGACGAGAAGTGCCTTAGTGCTGGTAAAAAGCGTAGTCATTAGATTTGCTTTTGTTTTGATAAGTTTTTATATAGGAATTATTTATCTAAAACTGGTGGCCATTGAAATATTGGTTGCATTTGCTCTAGCACAACTTGGGTATGTCTTCTATAAGTCTAAGAGTATTTATTGAATTAAATAAGAGATATAGATTATGAGTCAAGGTTTAGGTCCAGCAACAGATAATCCGGTAGCATATATATCACATCATTTACAGCCTCTAACAGCTGGCTCAGGGTTTTGGCAAATTAATGTAGACACAATGTTTTTCAGCATATTAATCATGCTCGGTGTTATGGTCGTTTCATATAAGGTTGGTAAAAATGTCACAGCTGGCGCACCAACAGGCATGCAAAATGTCTTGGAAACACTTATTGATTTCGTTAACGGTCTTGTCAAGGAAGCTTTCCCCAAACCAAATAAGCTTGTAGGTCCTCTTGGTTTAACAATATTTTTATGGGTTTTTTTAATGAATGCAATGGATCTTGTTCCGGTAGATCTTCTTCCCAAAGCAGCTCACATGATGGGGATAGAATATTTAAAAGTCGTACCAACGACAGATCCACACACTACATTTGCGATGGCGTTAACAGTCTTTGCAATATGTATTTACTACAATGTAAAAATCAAAGGCCCAGGAGGCTATTTTAAATCTTTTCTTGTTCACCCATTTGGTATTGCGCTAGCACCTATAAACTTTATACTAACAATGGTCGAAGAAATTGCCAAACCCTTGAGCTTGGCATTGAGGCTCTTTGGAAATATGTTTACAGGAGAATTAGTATTTCTCTTAATTGCAATATTGCCATGGTACATAATTCCTATACCAGGAAGTATGTGGGCAATATTCCATATACTTGTAATAACACTTCAAGCATTTATATTCATGGTCTTAACTATTATGTATATAAGCTTGGCATCAGAAGAATCACATTAAACACGAGGTAAAAAATGGAAAACACACTAACACCAGAAATGATAACTCAGATATATGCGTCTACTAGTTTAGGCGTTGCAATAATGCTCGCAGCTGCCGGATTAGGTTCTGCTTTAGGCTGGGGATTAATTTGTATGAAATATATTGAAGGCATAGCCAGACAACCCGAAATGTTGCCAGCCTTACGTATTCAAATGTTCATTACAGCTGGATTGATGGAATCATTCCCATTTATTGTATTGGCATTTGCGATGTTCTTTGTATTTGCAAACCCGTTTATTGGGGCAGCAAAAGCAGCGCTAGGCGCATAATTAATTAATAAAAAGGTTAAAAGATGAATATAACGGCAACTTTATTTGGACAAATGATAACTTTTGTCATTTTTGTGTGGTTCATAAAAGCATATTTATGGGAACCACTCACAAAAGCAATGGAAGATAGGACGAATAAGATATCTGAAGGTCTTGCTTCTGCTGAACTTGGCGAGAAAAGAATTGAAGAGGCAAACATTGAGTATACAAAGATTGTTGATGAAGCTAAACAAAAAGCCTCAGACGTAATAGCGACGGCACAACAACAGTCTGGCCTAATGATAGATGATGCTAAAATAGTTTCAAAAAAAGAAGCGGACAAAATTATTTCTTTATCAAATCAACAGATCACACAAGATGTTAATATTGCTAAAGAACAGTTAAAAAATGAAATTTCTCGAATTGCAATTGAATGTGCAGAAAAAATAATCAAATCAGAGATTAATGAAGAAAAACATAAGGCTATTTTTGAAGATGCCTTAAAGGAACTCAAATAATATGGCAGACAACTATTCTTACTCGAGACCATATGCAGAAGCCGCCTTTAAAATGGCGCTGGAAGATGAGGTGATAAACATGTGGTCAGATGATTTAAAAACGCTAGCAATTGTAATAGCTGATAAAGACATCAAAGCCATATTATCTGACCCAAATATTCAACTAGAATCATCCGCTAAATTACTTATGGGCTTTTTAGCAGATTCGAATAATCTTAAAATAAAAAATTATATAAGTTTATTGCTTGAAAATAAAAGAATATTTTATATGAAAGAAATTGCTGAAATTTTTGATAATTTGAAATCTAGTCATAATAACATCCGTATAGTTGAAGTAGAAACATCTCTCAAGTTAAGTCCAAGCCAAACTCAATCTTTGATAGATTTATTTAGAAGCAAGTATAAATCTGAAATAGAGATAGAAGAAAAAATTAACCCTAATCTTATGGCAGGCATTAAAATTAAAGTCAATGATGAAGTTATTGACTTGAGTTTGCAAAATAGATTTGACCAAATTAAACAACAATTAATAAACTAATTATAAGGTACATATATGACAATTAATCCGACAGAAATTAGCGACATAATAAAAGCAAAGATTAAAGAGTATGATATAAAGTCAAGCGCTCATAACGAAGGAACTGTTGTTTCTGTTTCTGATGGTATCGCCATTGTCTATGGTATTACTGATGCATTGCAGGGCGAGATGTTAGAATTTCCAAATAAAACATTTGGAATGGCTCTAAATCTCGAACGCGATTCTGTGGGCGCTGTTATATTAGGTGATTACAAACATATTTCGGAAGGAGATATTGTTAAGTGTACTGGCAGGATACTAGAAGTCCCGGTTGGTCCAGAATTGTTAGGAAGAGTAGTAAATTCTTTGGGGGAACCTATTGATAATAATGGAGCGATTAATGCTGCGAGTAATTCTCCTATAGAAAAAATAGCTCCTGGTGTTATTGAACGTAAATCGGTCGATCAACCTGTACAAACTGGACTGAAATCTGTAGATGCTATGGTGCCAATTGGCAGAGGCCAACGAGAGTTAATTATTGGCGATAGACAGACAGGGAAAACAGCTGTCGCTATTGATGCAATTATCAACCAAAAAGACACTGGTGTGAAATGTATATATGTTGCAATAGGTCAGAAAGCTTCATCAGTTGCACAAGTTGTTAGAAAACTCGAAGAACATGATGCTTTAAAACATACAATAATTGTAGCCGCAACTGCGTCAGACTCTGCGGCCATGCAATATATAGCCCCGTATTCTGGATGCGCGATGGGTGAATATTTTAGAGATATTGGAGAAGATGCTTTAATTGTTTATGATGATTTAACAAAACAAGCATGGGCTTACAGGCAAGTATCTTTATTATTGAAAAGACCTCCAGGTAGAGAAGCATACCCAGGAGATGTATTTTATTTGCATTCTAGATTATTAGAGAGATCTGCGAGAATCAATGAAGATGCAGTCTCTGATTTAACCAATGGCAAAGTCAAGGGTAAAACAGGTTCATTAACTGCATTGCCAGTTATCGAAACCCAAGCAGGAGATGTATCTGCTTTTGTGCCAACTAATGTAATATCAATTACTGATGGTCAAATATTTCTAGAGTCTGATTTATTTAATGCGGGAATAAGGCCAGCAATAAATGCAGGCTTATCAGTGTCACGTGTTGGTGGTGCAGCACAGACCAAAATTATTAAAAAATTAGGTGGTGGTGTAAGATTAGCACTAGCGCAATATCGTGAATTAGCAGCATTCTCACAGTTTGCGTCAGATTTAGATGATGCCACAAAGAAGCAGCTAGACAGAGGTCAAAGAGTTACTGAACTAATGAAACAAAATCAATATTCACCTTTGAGCGTAGCAGAGATGGCGTTGTCATTGTTTGCTGCTAATGAAGGATACTTTGATGATGTTGAAATTAATAAAGTTATGCCATTTGAAAAAGCAATGCATGAATTTGCTAGGTCTAATCATAAAGACTTGCTGGATATGATCAATGAATCACTAGACTATAATGACGATGTATCAGCCAAAATGAAATCAACATTAGATGATTTTAAAACTAATGGAGTTTGGTAATGGCTGGTAGTCAAGAAATAAGAACACAGATAAAGAGTATACAAAATACTCAAAAGATCACCAAGGCGATGGAAATGGTGGCCGCAAGTAAAATGCGTAAAGCTATTAGTCAAATGGAAAAGGCTAGGCCATATGCTGAGAAAATTTCAGAGGTAATGACTCATTTAGCTAATGCACATCCTGAATATGACTCTGCTTTCTTTGAAATACGGACTATTAAAAAAAGAGGATACATAGTGATATCATCTGATAGAGGGTTATGTGGTGGGCTTAATAATAATCTTTTCAAAAATATGATCCAACAATCTATGGATAATAAAAACAATGAAATTGAGTCAAGTTACAGCGTGATTGGCAATAAGGCTGCAGGTTTTTTTCAAAGAATTGGAGGCGAAGTTATATCTCAATCGACCCATTTAGGCGACAAACCACAAATAGAAGATTTGCTTGGCACAATTAAATCAACAATAGATAAATTTTTATCAAAAGATGTTGATGAGGTTTATATCGTATACAATAAATTTGTAAATACTGTTAGTCAGGTCCCTACAATTGAAAAAATATTACCTATTTCACCTGATGCAGCAGACGAATCACAAAAAAATTATTCTCACTATTGGGATTATTTATATGAGCCTGACGCACAAGAAGTATTAGAGTCGTTATTTACAAGATATATTGAATCCCTTACATATAGATCAGTAGTAGAGAATATTGCTTGTGAGCAAGCTTCTCGAATGGTTGCAATGAAATCATCGTCAGACAATGCGGCAGATCTCATTGGAGAATTACAAATAATTTATAACAAAAATAGGCAAGCAGCTATCACACAAGAAATATCAGAAATTATTTCTGGTGCGTCTGCATTATAATTAATATAG
>MDSV01166923.1_pt1 | contig 12874 bp, 26 predicted proteins | sample 810851 | NCBI WGS metagenome assembly MDSV01 (sample SAMN05326640, study PRJNA326480) | marine metagenome | isolation source: seawater | place: Atlantic Ocean: North East | collected 2012 | reverse complement strand
TATTTAATTAGTTTCAGGTGGCCAATTATCTAAAATTAACCCTAATGACAAACCTCTTGAGAGTAAAACCTCTTTTATTTCATTTAATGATTTCTTACCTAAATTTGGTGTTCTTAGCAAATCAGATTCCATTCTAGTAACTAAATCGCCTATGTAATGTATATTTTCTGCCTTTAGACAATTAGCTGATCTTACGGTTAACTCTAGTTCATCAACAGGTCTTAACATAATTGGATCTATTTTTGCTTCTTCCTTTTCTTCAATAACTTCCTCTAATCGACCTAATTCAGCAAAGGCAGATAACTGATGTTGAAGTATTGTTGCAGAAATTCTTAAGATTTCTTCAGCCTCTAAAGTACCATCAGTATCTATATCAACTGTAAGTCTGTCTAAGTTTGTTCTTTGCTCTACTCTCGCATTATCTACCAGATAAGTTACCCTTTTAATAGGAGAGTACGTAGCGTCAAGTCTTAAGAGGCCTGTTTCTTGCCCCTCATCTTCATCTAAAGCTTTAACAGGAACAAAACCTCTACCTCTAGTAACTCGCATAGTCATACTCAAAGTGCCTTCTTCATTTAAAGTCGCTATGTGATGATCAGGGTTTACTACTTCTACTCCATTAGGTAGTTCTATATCCGCAGCTGTTACAGTACCGCTTCCAGATTTTTTTAAAGTTAGTTCAGCATCCTCAACTTCAGTAAGACTTACTGATAAATCTTTCAAGTTTAAGAGGATATCAATTACGTCTTCTTGAACGCCTTCAATAGTGCTGTATTCATGAAGCACTCCATCGATTTTTACTTCAGATACAGCTGTTCCGGGCATAGAAGATAATATTATTCTTCTTAATGCATTTCCTAAGGTGTGTCCAAAACCCTGTTCTAGAGGTTCAAGTACTATCTTAGACCTGTTAGGGCCAGTTTCTTCAACAACTATCTCTGTTGGAGTTAAAAAGTCTTTAATAATGTCATAATTATCTGTCATATTTCTTTCCTTTATATTATTTGGAATAAAGCTCAATGATTAAATTCTCATTGATGTCTGTATCAAGTGAAGATCTTTCAGGTAGCGCTTTGTAAACTCCAGAAAAAATTCCAGCGTTTACATCAACCCAATCGCATTCTTCTCTATTTTTTGTAATTTCTAATGATTGCTGAACCCTACTTTGTAGCTGGGCTTTATTGCTTAAAGATACATTATCACCTGGGTTTAATTGATAGCTTGGAATGTTAACTTTTTTATCATTAACTAAAACAGCTTTATGGCTAACTAATTGTCTGGCTTCAGCTCTAGTTGAAGCGAACCCCATTCTATAAACAACATTGTCTAATCTACTTTCGAGTATTTGTAGTAAATTATCACCAGTAACACCTTTTTTACTTGCCGCTTGCTTATAGTAAGTTTTAAACTGTTTCTCCATTACGCCGTAAATTCTTCTGACTTTTTGTTTTTCTCTTAACTGAACTCCGTAATCAGAAATTCTAGGACGTCTATTTCTTCCATGCTGCCCTGGCACTGTTTCAGATTTGCATTTTGAATCATGAGACCTAATTCCACTCTTCAGCAGTAAATCCCTTCCTTCTCTTCTAGAAAGTTTACATTTTGGACCTATATATCTAGCCATCTAAACTCTCCTTCTTTTTGGCGGTCTACATCCATTATGAGGTATCGGTGTAACATCAGTTATCTTAGTTATCTTAAATCCTTTTGAATTTAAACCTCTTATAGCAGACTCTCTGCCTGAACCTGGACCTCTTACTTGTATCTCTATACTTTCTAAACCAACCATTTTTACCTTATCACCAACAGCCTCTGCAGCTCTCTGCGCAGCAAAAGGTGTACTTTTTCTTGAACCTCTAAAACCTTGAGCTCCTGAACTGGATTGAGCAATAGTATTACCTTGTTTATCAGTGATACTTATTAAAGTATTATTAAATGAAGCATGTATGTGGGCAATTCCTTCGCTTACTCTTTTTTTATTTGATTTTTTTATAGCCATTCTTTTACCTTCTTATAGGACGTTTTGGTCCTTTCCTAGTTCTTGCATTATTTTTTGTCTTTTGACCTCTTACAGGCAAGTGTCTTCTATGTCTAATACCTCTATTTGTGCCTAAATCTTGTAATCTCTTTATGTTTGTTGCCACTTCTCTTCTTAGATCACCTTCTACTATAAAATTACCTATCTCGGTTCTAATTAATTCAAGTTGATCTTCATTTAAATCTGTAATCTTTGTAGACGGATCTACTCCTATCTTTTCACATATACTCTTTGCTCTTGTTTTTCCAATTCCATAGACATAAGTTAAAGAAACTTCTGCATGTTTATTATCTGGAATATTTATACCTGCTACACGGGCCATTTTTTCTCCTTCTATCCTTGTCTTTGTTTGTGTCTTGGTTCTGTGGAACAAATCACATAAAGGGTTCCTTTTCTCTTAACTATTTTACAATTTCTACAAATCTTTTTTATTGAAGCTCTTACTTTCATAATTTACCTTCCACCTAAGGGGTTGCTGCCATAGCCCTTTAAATTTGCTTTCTTTAGCAATGATTCATATTGATGAGACATCAAATGAGATTGAACTTGAGCCATAAAATCCATTACAACTACGACCGCAATCAGCAATGAAGTTCCTCCCAAATAAAAGGGAACATTGGCTGAAACGATTAAAAATTGAGGCATCAGACAAACAAGAATAAGGTAACCTGATCCCCACACAGTTAATCTTGTCATAACACCATCTATATATTCAGCTGTGTTTTCACCTGGTCTTATTCCAGGCATATAAGCTCCTGACCTTCTTAGATTTTCTGAGATTTCTTTAGGGTCGAATTGTAACGCTGTATAAAAGAAACAAAAGAAGGCTATAAGAGCAGAAAAGAGAATCACATATAAAGGCTGTCCTGGCCCTAAAGCCAAAGATATCTCTTGAAGCCACTCAAACCCTTCACCTTGACCAAACCATGTTGAAGCTGAAGCTGGAAATAAAAGTAAACTACTAGCAAATATAGCGGGAATAACTCCAGCTTGGTTAATCTTCATAGGGAGATATGAAGCTTGCCCTTGAACCATCTTTCTTCCTTGTTGCCTTTTGGCATAATTTACTGTGATTCTTCTCTGGCCTCTTTCTATCCACACTATGAAAGCTATTGCAGCAACTGCAACTAGAGCAATTGAAAGAAGCATAATAAGGTTAATATCTCCCTGCCTAGCTCCTTCAAAGGCCTGGCCCACGGCTCTAGGAAGTCCTGCTACAATGCTTGAGAAGATTATTATCGAGATTCCATTTCCTATGCCGTTTTCTGTTACTAGCTCTCCTAACCACATAAGAAAAACTGTTCCAGAAACTAATGAAGTTACGGCCACAATCTGAAACATAAGTCCTGGATCAAGAGCTAAACCTTGATTCTGCAGTCCAAGTGCAAGTCCACTGGCTTGGATTAACGCTAAAAGAACTGTTCCATAACGAACATAAGAAGTCCTTAGTCTTCTGCCTTCTTCGCCCTCTTCTCTAAATCTCTTCTTCAATGAAGGAGTTGTACCTTCAACAAGGCTCATTATGATAGAAGCAGTAATATAAGGCATTATATTTAAAGCCATGATGCTCATTCTTTCTAAGGCACCTCCAGAAAACATATTAAAGAGGTCCAGTAATGTTCCTTGATTCTGCTGAAATATATTAGCTAACTTATCAGGATCTATACCAGGAATAGGTATATGAGTTCCTATTCTATAAATGATCACAGCCATTAAAACAAATCTAAGCCTCTTCCATAATTCTGAAAGGCCTTTATTTTGCCCTAATGCTGATGGATTAACTGCCATAACTATTCTTCTACTGAACCTCCAGCATCTTCAATTGCCTTTTTGACTGAAAGAGTAGTATTAATTCCTTTAAGATTCATTTTTGAGCATTTTTCAGTATCAAAAAATACTTTAACCTTTTTAGTGGCATTCTTTATTAAATCTGCGTCTGCTAAAGACTTTATGTTTACTTCTGTAATTCCTGATAGAACTAACGTACTCAATCTGAGTTGTTCAGTATTATTATTGGTTCTAGAACTAAATCCGTATTTAGGAACTCTCTTTTGAAGAGGCATTTGTCCTCCCTCAAAACCCACTCTAACTCTGCCTCCGGATCTAGATTTAAGTCCTTTATGTCCTTTACCACTAGTTTTTCCTGACCCACTTCCAGTACCTCGGCCAACTCTTTTGCTTGCCTTAATTCTTTTAGGGTTTGGCTTTAGTGCATTTAATTTCATTTTTAGTGATCCAATTAATTAACTTCTAATAAATGTATAGCTTTGTTTATCATGCCTCTATTTTCAGCAGTATCTTGTACAGAAACTTCTTGTCCTAATTTAGATAATCCTAAACCCCTAACACTCTGTCTTTGGTAATCTTTCGATCCAATCAAGCTCTTTTTTAACTTTATTGTTATTAATTTATCTGTCATCTCTTATCCTTTACCAAGTCTTTTAGCTACTCGAGCGGGTGACTCCATATCTCTCAAAGCCTTTAAAGTAGCTCTTACAACATTAACAGGAGTAGTTGATCCATAACATTTCGCCAATACATCTTTAATTCCTGCTAGCTCTAATACAGCTCTCATCGCTCCTCCGGCTATAATTCCTGTTCCCGGTGCAGCTGGTTTCATAAAAATTACAGAAGCTCCGTATTTTGTTTTAATAGGATACTGAATAGTGTTTCCCTTTAACTCTATATCAAACATGTTCCTTCTTGCATGATCTAAAGCTTTTTGAATGGCTATAGGGACTTCTCTTGCTTTTCCTCTACCAAAACCAATCCTTCCGTTCCCGTCCCCAACTACAGTTACTGCCGTAAAACCAAATATTCTTCCGCCTTTGACTACTTTTGCAACTCTATTAACTTGGACTAGCTTTTCTTCTAGAACTTCTGAGCCTAAAGTATCTGTTGCCATATTCATATTCATAAAATTTCCTAAAAAGAAAGACCTGCTTCTCTAGCAGCCTCAGCTAGAGCTTTAACTCTACCGTGATATTTATAACCAGATCTATCAAACGATACTTTATCTATACCCTTTTCTAGAGCCCTTTCTGCAATTGCTTTCCCTATTCGAGAAGCTGCTTCTATATTCCCATTATTATCAGATTTTAAATTTGATTCAGATGTTGAAGCCGAAACCAAAACTTCAGAACCTTTATTAGTCATAATTTGAGCATAAATATGATGATTAGATCTAAATATTGTTAACCTATTATTTGAAGTTAATGCTATTTTAGATCTAGTTTTAAGAGCTCGTTTATGTCTTTTAACGCTTTTTATTGCCATGTCTATGCTTTCTTAGATTCTTTTCTAATAATCCTTTCATCTGAATACTTCACTCCTTTTCCTTTATAAGGTTCAGGAGGTCTATAATCTCTTATTTCTGCAGCTACTTGACCAACTAACTGCTTATCCATTGATTTTAAAATTATTTCCGTGTTACTCGGTAAATCAGCTGTAACGCCGTCTGGTAAGGCATGTTTTATAGGATGCGAAAAACCTAAACTTAGATTAATAGAATTACCCTCTAAAGTAGCTCTATAGCCAACCCCATTAATTTCAAGTTTCTTTTCAAACCCTACTTCAACCCCTTGAATTATATTTGAAGCCAAGGCTCTCATTGTTCCAGATATAGCCAACGACTCTTTAGTTCCTTTGTTAGGAGCAAAACTAATTGAATTATCTTCTTGTTTAATATCAACATCTTCATGCACCTTCAAAGACATTTCTCCCAGCTTGCCTGAAAAAACTAAGTTCTTATCTTTATTTTCTAGAGATATACCTTCTGGTATTTCAACTGGTTTTAGTGATGTTCTTGCCATAATTTATTCTTTAAAAAACTGAGCAGATTAATTCCCCACCAAGACCAGCTTCCTTAGCTTCTTGATCTGTCATTAATCCTTTATTTGTTGACACAACAGCTATACCTAAGCCGCCGTTAACTTCAGGTATTTCTTTCTTGTTTGTATATTGCCTTAAACCAGGTTTACTTATTCTTTTAAGCTCTTTAATTACAGGAGAGCCTTCAAAATACTTCAATTTAATCTCTATTTCTGGCTTAACACTCTCAGAAACATTGAATGAATCTACATAGCCTTTTTCTTTTAATAGAGATATAAGGCTAATCTTCTTATTAGAACTAGGGACTACCACACTAGCTTTTCCACGTGCTTGAGCATTGTTTATTCTAGTAAATAAATCTGCTATGGGATCTTGCATACTCATAAATAATCCTTACCAACTTGACTTAACTAAACCAGGTATATCACCTTTCATAGCTAATTCTCTTAATTTATTTCTACCTAACCCAAATTTTCTATAAACAGCATGAGGCCTTCCAGTAATAGCGCACCTTCTTTGCATCCTTATAGGGCTTGCATCCCTAGGAAGTTTTTGAAGTTTAACTTGAGCTAATTCTCTTTCTTCATCAGAAGATTTAGGGCTTCTAATGATCTCTTTTAGTTCAGCTCTCTTTTTTGCAAAACGAAGAACAGTCTTTCTTCTCCTTTCTTCTCTTGCTTTCATTGATGCCTTTGCCATATATTTCCTTAATTCTTAAATGGGAATTTCATTGCTCGTAATAAAGCTTCTCCAGACTCATCGTCTTCTGCTGAAGTAGAAATACTAATATCGAGTCCTCTTATTTTATCTACCTTGTCATAGTCAATTTCTGGAAAAATAATATGTTCTTTTATTCCTAAAGAATAATTTCCCCTTCCATCAAATGATTTAATTTCAAGACCTCTGAAATCACGTTCTCTAGGAATTGCAATCCCTAAAAGTCTCTGCAAGAAATCGTACATTCTGTCACCGCGCAAAGTAACTTTGCACCCTATAGGCATGCCGTCTCTTATCTTAAAGTTAGCTACGGATTTTCTTACTTTAGTAACTAGTGGTTTCTGTCCAGAAATAAGTGTCATATCTTCAACTGCTCTCTCCAGTAGTTTCTTGTCATTCATTGCTTCCCCAACACCCATATTCAATGTCACTTTAACCACTCTAGGTACAGCCATAACTGAATCTAAGTTCAAAGATTGCTTTAATTCTGGAACTACTGAACTTATATAATGCTCTTTCAAAGGTAACATTATTTTATCTCCTTGCCAGATGATCTAAACACTCTAACTCTGGTACCATCTTCTAATGATTTAATACTTACCTTGTCAGCTTTCTTTGTGGATGAGTTATAAATAGAGATATTAGATATGTCTATTGATGCTTCTTTTTCTACCACCCCGCCTGCTATTCCTGCATTAGGATTTGGTTTTGTGTGTCTTTTAACTATTTGTACCCCTGAAACATAACATCTTCCATTTGAAAGAATTTTTGTTATCGAACCTTGTTTTCCTTTGTCTTTTCCGGCTATAACAATTACTTGATCTCCAGTTTTAATCCTATTCATTACTAAAGTACCTCCGGAGCTAAAGAAACTATTCGCATAAAATTTTCATTTCTTAATTCTCTTGAAACAGGTCCAAAAACTCTTGTGCCAATAGGTTGTTTTTGGGCATTTATCAAAACAGCTGCATTATCATCAAACCTAATTGCAGATCCATCAGATCTTCTTAATTTATTCTTTGTTCTTACTATGACAGCATCAACTACTTCACCTTTTTTTACTCTTCCGGTTGGTATTGCTTCTTTTACACTTACTTTAATAATATCACCAACCTTTGCAAATTTTTTCCTTGAACCGCCAAGAACTCTAATGCACATAAGCTTTCTAGCTCCGCTATTGTCAGCAACTTCTAAATAACTTTGTTCTTGTATCATTTGTCTAATCTACTTTATTTCTAAAACCTTCTTTTCTACCTTTAACAAGTTCCAAGATTTTGTCTTGGATAGAGGTTTACATTCTTGAATAGTTACTAAATCTCCTTCCGAACATATATTCTCTTGATCATGTGCCTGAAGTTTAGAAGACCTTCTAAGAATCTTCTTATATAAAGGATGCTTAACCTTTCTTTCAACCATAACAGTAATGGTTTTATCTCTTTTAGAGCTTATTACCAACCCTGTTTCAGTTCTTGTATTCATTTTAGTCATCTTTTATTTCTTCTTTAGCTTCATTATTTAAAGTTTTTAATTGTGCAATTGATTTCCGTATTTCTCTTATTTTATGTGTCTCTTTTAATTGTCCAGATGAGTGCTGAATTTTTAATTCCATTAACTCTTTTCTTAATTTTCCCTCTTCATCACTAACGTCAGTGGTCTTACTCCTGAGTCTACTTAATAAACTTTCTTTAGCCATTAGACTCTCCTTATGAAAGTTGTTGCTATTGGCATCTTTGCTGAAGCTAGTGCAAAAGCTTCTTTAGCTAACTCTTCATCAACTCCTTCCATTTCGTATAAAACCTTACCTGGCTTTATAGGGCAGACCCAATACTCTACATTCCCTTTTCCTTTACCTTGTCTTACTTCTAGAGGTTTTTTTGTGATAGGCTTATCTGGAAAAACTCTTATCCAAATCTTAGCTCCTCTTTTTACATGTCTAGTCATAGCTCTTCTTGCAGCTTCAATCTGCCTGGAGGTTAATTGACCTCTTTCAGTCGCTTTAAGACCGAAAGTTCCAAAACTAAGAGTTGCTCCTCTCTGAGCATTGCCTGTATTCCTGCCCTTTTGCTGTTTTCTATATTTTGTTCTTTTGGGTTGAAACATTTCTTATACCTTATTCTGAATCCTTACTTGGTTTATCCAGTACTTCGCCTCTAAACACCCAAGCTTTAACCCCTATAACCCCGTAAGTTGTATTTGCTTCTGCTAAACCATAATCAACATCAGCTCTAAGGGTATGCAAAGGAACCCTTCCTTCTTTTTGAATCTCCGCTCTTGCTATCTCCGCACCACCCAGTCTACCTGCAACTCTAATCTTTACTCCTTCTGCTCCCTGTCGCATTGCGTTCTGAACTGCTCTTTTCATAGCCCTTCTGAACATAACTCTTCTTTCTAATTGTTGGGCTACACTTTCAGCCAGTAACTTGGCATCTAAATCTGGTTTCCTAATCTCCTGTATACTTAATGTGACAGGAATTCCCATTCTTTGAGTAATATCCTCTCTCATTTTATCTATATCTTCTCCTTTCTTCCCTATTACTACTCCTGGTCTAGCTGTATGAATTAAAACCCTTGCATTATCAGCAGTTCTTTCGATATCAATTCTACTTACCGAAGCATGAGAAAGTTTCTTTTCTAGGTGCTCTCTTACTTCTATATCTTTTAATAAATTCTCAGTGTATTGAGATTTTTCAGCATACCAGTTAGAAGTATGTTGAGTAGTTATACCTAACCTAAAACCTATTGGATGTACCTTTTGACCCATTATTTGCCCTTTTCTTCTAAAGTTAATGAAATATTGCAGCTTCTTTTAAAATATCTATCTGCTCTTCCTCTAGCTCTTGCTCTAATACGCTTCATCGTAAAACTTTCATCAACTGCAATTGTTGAGACAAATAAAGAGTCGGCATCTAGGCCTTGATTATGTTCCGCGTTAGCAATTGCTGATTCTAAAATCTTTTTAATAATATGGGCAGACTTCTGAGGTGCAAAAGTCAAGATGCCCAAAGCTTCTTCTACATTCTTTCCTCTTATCTGGTTTGCAACCAATCTAGCCTTTTGGCTAGAAACTCTTGCACTTCTCAGTTTTGCTACAGACTGACTCATGATATTAATTTCTATCTCCTGAATGCATCCTAAATGTTCTAGTTAGAACGAATTCTCCTAATTTATGTCCCACCATATCTTCCTGTATAAATATGGGTACATGTTGTCTTCCATTATGAACAGCAATATTCAAACCAACCATGTCAGGAGTGATCATTGATCTTCTTGACCATGTTTTTATAGGTTTTTTGTCGTTCATAGATATAGCCTTTTCTACTTTCTTAAGTAAGTGTAAATCTACAAATGGTCCTTTTTTTAATGATCTAGGCATAATTCTATTAATTCCTTCTTCTTACAATCATTCGATCGCTACTTTTTGTCTTTTTACGAGTTTTGTAACCTTTAGTAGGAACACCCCAAGGTGTTACAGGATGCCTTCCGCCAGAAGTCTTGCCTTCACCACCTCCATGAGGGTGATCAACAGGATTCATAGCTACTCCTCTTACACTAGGTCTTATCCCCATCCATCTTTTAGCACCAGCTTTTCCTATAGACCTTAAAGAGTGCTCTGAATTAGAGACGCTCCCTATGGTAGCTCGACAGTCTGACAAAACTCTTCTTACTTCACCGCTCCTTAACCTTAAAGTTACATACCTTCCTTCAATTGCTAAAATTTGAGCTGATGTTCCAGCGCTTCTAGACATTTGCGCACCTTTTCCTGGGAAAAGCTCAATACAATGGACAACTGTACCTAAAGGCATATGTTTTAGACTTAAAGTATTGCCTATTTTAATAGGAGAATCTTCTCCTGAGATTATTTCATTTCCGACTGACAAACCTTCAGGAGAGATTATGTATTTTCTTTCTCCATCGGCATACAAAATAAGGGCTATATTGGCAGATCTATTAGGATCATATTCTATAGTCTCTACTTTTGCAGGTATTCCATCTTTAATTCTCTTAAAATCTACAAGTCTATAATGTTTCTTATGACCTCCACCTCTGTGTCTAGAAGTTATTCTTCCTTGATTATTTCTACCTGATTTTTGTTTCTTAGGTTTAAGAAGTGCTGCATGTGGATCTCCTTTATGAAGATCATCTCTCGAAACCCAAGACCTAAATCTGCGTCCCGGAGAAGTTGGTTTTGATTTTTTTATTTGTGCAGCCATTACTCTGTACCCACTTCTATCGACTGACCTTCTGCAAGTCGAACATAAGCTTTTTTCCAATCTGATCTTTTCTTTATTCTATATTTTGAACGCTTATTTTTTCCCTTAACTTTCAAAACATTCACATTTTCAACTTTGACAGAAAAATAACCCTCAACTGCTTTTTTAATCTGTAACTTTGTAGCAGTTGCATCAACTTTAAATGCGTACTGATTTGTTTCTCCCATTAACGAAGAAACTTTTTCTGTTAAGTAAGGAGATTTTATAACTGAGTAAAGTTCTGTTTCCATTATGATAAAACCTCAGTTAAAGAGCTTATTGTTTCAGAAGTTACAACTACATTATCTGCATTTATAAGTAGAGATGGATTGATTGAACCGATGGTTAATACATCACATTCTTTAAGGTTCTTTGAAGCCTTGTTAAGTTGCTCATTATTCTTATTAAGAACTACCAAGGCCTTTGAAACTCCTATATCTGATAAGATTTTCTTAACTTGTGAAGATTTTGCAGGCTCATCAATATTTATTTCATTAAGTGCAATTATTTTATTATCTTCAGCTAATTTTGACCAAATAGAACGCATCGCAGATCTATACATTTTCCTATTTATTTTTTTTGGATTCTTTTTTTTGAATTTTTGTGCAAAAGTTACACCTCCACCTCTCCAAATAGGGGAACGAATAGTACCAGCTCTTGCTCTACCTGTTCCTTTCTGCTTCCAAGGTTTCTTTCCTCCGCCCCTTACAGCTGATCTATTCTTCTGACCTTTAGTATTTTGATGTCCGTTAGCTGTGTAAGTGGTAACCAATTGATGCACCAAATCAGCATTAAACTTTTGGCCAAACACTGATTCAGGAAGAGAAACATTGGAATCTCCAGAACCATTTTGGTTTAAAACTTTAATTTCCATTATTATTTTACAGCTGGTTTTAATATTACGTTCGAGCCTGTAGGTCCTGGAATAGGCCCTTTAATGAGTAATAAGTTATTATTTGAATCTATTGAAGCTATTTTTAGATTTTGAACGGTCTTCCTTTCATGCCCCATATGACCTGACATCTTTTTACCTTTCCATACCTTACCAGGTGTTTGACATTGGCCTATAGAACCTGGAGCCCTATGAGAAATAGAATTTCCATGCGTTGCATCTTGCATTTTAAAGTTCCATCTTTTAACTGTACCTGCAAAGCCTTTTCCTTTAGATTTTCCTTGAACATCTATTGATTGACCCTCTTCGAATTGTTCCAAAAATAATTGGCCTCCAACTTCCAACTCCTCTAAATCTTCTGGGTTTACTTTAAATTCCCAAAGTCCATCCCCTGGATTCAATTCTTTTTTCTTAAAATGACCAGATATTGGTTTTTTTAAATGCTTTTCTTTCTTTTCTCCTGTTGTTACTTGAATAGAAGAATAACCATCAACTTCCTGAGATTTAATTTGAGTTATGGTGTTAGGGCTGACACTTACAACGCTAACTGCAAAACCATCTCCTTCAGGAGTGAACATTCTTGTCATTCCTTGTTTTTTGCCTACTAACCCAATTGTCATGACTATTTACTCTCGTCTAGGCTTATCTGAACCACTACACCTGCAGATAATTCAAGTTTTGTTAAGGCATCTAGGGTTTTTTCTGAAGGTTCTAAGATATCTAAAGTTCTTTTGTGGGTTCTGATTTCGTATTGATCTCTTGCGTCTTTGTCTTTGTGGGGTGAAATAAGAATAGTGGTTTTGTGTTTCTTAACTGGCATCGGAATTGGTCCTTTTACCTTAGCACCAGTGCGTTTAACCGTCTCCACTATCTCTCTAGCAGAACGGTCAATAAGCTTATGGTCAAAAGCTTTTAGCCTTATTCTAATACTTTGATCTTGCATATATTTCTTAATTATTCCTTCAAATAAACAGCGTAAAAAAACCCCCCTACAATGTAGGCTGGTTAATTAATAAAAAAGACCTTATATCTTTAAAAAGTCTAGATTAAGGCCCTTAAAACGAAAACGAGCGGCAATTCTAATTTTGTGACCTTCATGTGTCAACAAAAAAGTGTAAAAAACCTTTAATAAAAGGGGTTCTAAAG
>MDSV01040658.1_pt1 | contig 12875 bp, 16 predicted proteins | sample 810851 | NCBI WGS metagenome assembly MDSV01 (sample SAMN05326640, study PRJNA326480) | marine metagenome | isolation source: seawater | place: Atlantic Ocean: North East | collected 2012 | reverse complement strand
TAGTTGGTTGTTTTTTGTTATGGTATCAGGGGTATTTATGGCAGGGATGGATGCCGGGCTTCTTTATAATACTTACCCTTTCTTTAATGATAAAATTTTTCCAAATGAAAGTTTTATGTTGAAGCCGCTAATATTAAACTTTTCTGAAAATTTAGTAACGATTAATATCTCTCATCGTATTTTAACTCTTTTTACATTTATTCTATTAGCTTTAATTTGGGCAAGAAAAGTTTTAATAAAAAAGTCGGAAATTTTTTTAAGGTATAATATTCTTTTTCTAATTGTCATTTTTCAATTTATAATTGGTATTATTTTAGTTATTTATTCAATTCCAGTTAATATAGCTATATTTCATCATATTGGAGCATTACTACTCATAACTTCAGCTTTATATTGTATACACGGAGAATTATATGAAAAAAACAAATAAGTCATACGGCCTAGTATATGTTACAACTTCTAATAATGATGAGGCAGAAAAGTTAAGTAGAAAAATTTTAAATGAGAAATTGGCAGCATGTGCAAATATATTAAATTCCTCAAAGTCCATTTATTGGTGGAAAGGAGAAATAAATGAAGATTTTGAAAATATAATTATTTTTAAAACAAATAGTATTAATCATAATACACTGATTAATCGAATTATTGATCTTCACTCTTATGAAAACCCGTGTGTGCTCTTCATTCCAGTTACTAGTGGTAACCCAAATTTTCTCGAATGGATAGATAATAATACAAATTGAAACGTTTGTAAAAAATGAAATTGTATGTATAATTAAATTTTTCAAAAATTTTTTAAATAATGAATAATCAAACTCATAGTCCAAAATTAACACTCATTGTTGCTAGCGTAGCACATTCATTTTCTCACATGTTTATGTTGTTATATGCAACTGTTGTTTTAGTTATTAATAAAGATTTTAATCTAACATATTCTGAGCTCCAATGGCTTTCTGTGCCTGGGTTTGTAATGTTTGGTTTAGCCGCATTTCCTGCTGGTTGGCTAGGAGATAGGTGGAGTGCCACCGGAATGCTTATTATATTTTTTTTAGGATTAGGTTTTTCAGCATTTTTAACTGGTTTTGCAAATGATAGGACTTTTCTTCTTATCGGACTTACATTAATAGGAACTTTTGGTGCAATTTATCATCCAGTAGGAATAGCTTGGCTAGTAAAACATTCCAAGAATAGAGGAAGAGCGCTTGGAATTAATGGAGTTTTTGGAAATATTGGAACAGCATCAGCGGCTTTAGTCGCAGGTTTTCTAGCTGATTTTTTTGGTTGGAGATATGCATTTTTCGTTCCTGGCGCTTTAGCATTAATATTAGGAGTGTTATTATTGTTTGTTGTAGGGAAAGGTTATCTTAAAGATGTGAATGTTGATGCAGTATCAAACCCTTATACTAATTCTAGGGATCTTAAAAGAGCTTTTTTGGCTCTATCGATAACAGTAATAATGGTAGGTTTAATATTTCAGAGTACTTCAGTTGGTTTACCAAAGATTTTTTCTGATCGTTTGGATTTAGGTACAGGTTTACTTGGATCAGGTGCATTTGGGCCAGGAGCGCTTGTAGCTTTAGTATATTTTCTTGCTGCTGGAGCTCAATTATTAGGCGGAGAAGCTGCAGACAGGTACCCTCAAAGGAGGGTATATCTTTATGCACAACTTTTTCAAATACCCATAGTGTTAGTAGCTTTTATTACTTTAAATTATGGTTTAGTAGCGCTGGCTATATTAATGGTAAGTTTAAATATGGGAGCTCAACCAGTTGAAAATGCCCTTGTTGCAAAATACACTCCAACTAAATGGAGAAGTAGAATGTATGGTATCAAGTTTGTTTTAACTTTAGGAGTTACTTCAGTCGGTGTTGCATTAGTGCCTATTTTTTCAGGTCTATTAGGTTCTTTAGATTACCTATTTTTAGCAATAGCTTTGTTTGCATTGATTGCATTTTTTGGAGCGTATCTCTTGCCTAGTGATAAAAATTCGACTACTGGATAAAAATAAATTACAATTTTTTAATTAACCTCGAATGTTCAATCTTCGTGCATCTATTCATAATAATAACATGATTATTTTTTTCTGCTTCGCGAGCTGCTTCAAAATTAAAAATATTTAGCTGTGTCCAGATATATTTTATGTTTAAATTAATAGCTTTATAAATCGTTTTACCTGCGTCTGCATTTTTTTGAAAAATATTTATCATGTCAATTTTTTTAGGAATTTCTTCTAAACAAGAATATACTTTTATATCTTGAATTTTTTTATGCGTGTGAAACGTATTTATTGGAAAAACTGTATACCCATTCTCGATTAGATATTTCATTACTCTGTAACTGGGTTTTTCAGGAATATGAGATGCAAGAATCAAAGCTATATTATTAGTGTTGACTAATATTTCTGTGAGTTTTCGATCACAATATTTAAGTTGAGTTGCATCCATTCAGTTATTATTCCATTTTGCAGGTCTTTTTTGAATAAAGGCTTTTATTCCTTCTTTTGATTCTTCCATTAATAAATTTTCAACCATAACATTAGAAGTATAGTTGTAGGCTTCACTGAGGTTTAGGTCTATCTGGTTATAAAATGTTTTTTTACCTATAGCTAAAACTTCTCTAGGAAGATCACATAACTTTTGAGCTAGATTAAGTACTTCTTTCTTAAGGTTTTGCTTAGTTTCTACTTTGTTAATAAGTCCAATTTCCAGAGCATAATTGGCATCGATTGCTTCACCTGTTAATAACATTTCTAAACTTTTTTTTGTATTAACTGCCCTAGTCAGTGCGACCATCGGTGTTGAGCAAAAGAGTCCAATCTTAATACCTGGGGTTGAAAAAAATGATTCTTTTGATGCAATTGCAAGATCGCACGTAGCTACAAGTTGGCACCCTGCAGCAGAAGCAAAGCCATCTACTTGGGCTATAACTGGTTGGGGTAACTTGGTGATTTTGATCATTAATTCACTGCACTCTCTAAAAAGTTCGGAATTAGAAAGTTTATCATTTTTTATTATTTCTTTTAAATCGTGACCTGCGCTAAAAATTTTTCCTTCTGAGGCAATAATTAAAACTCGAATTTTTTTATCATTGGAGATTTGATCTAATCTATTACTCAAGTACTTTATAGTTTGTAATGATAGTGTATTACCTTTATTTGGTTTATTCAGTGAAATTAAAAGAATTTTATTGTTAATAATCTCTTCTTTTGCAAAATCTAAATCTCTTTCATTTGAAATATCATTCATTTTGTTCTCCTAGACTATCATTATATCGGATAATAGTTTATAAATAAGGTAATATAATACCCTTAAATAAACATCTGAAAATAAATAATTATTTTGTATATCTTGAAAAAATCAAATGATTAGTATATTGTCTACAAAATATTTTTTTAGGAGAAATAATATGAAAACTTTTTCAGCTAAGCCTGGAGAGGTTAAGCCTAATTGGGTGCTAATTGATGCCCAGGGACTTGTGTTGGGTAGGTTGGCCTCACTCATAGCAGTTAAATTGAGAGGGAAAGATAAGCCTCAATTCACTCCTCATGTAGATTGTGGAGATTATGTTATTGTAATTAATGCAGATAAATTAGCTCTTTCTGGGCAGAAGAAAACAGATAAAAAATATTACTGGCATACTGGTTACCCAGGCGGGATTAAAGAGAGAACTGTAGAAAATATTTTAGAAGGGCAAAATCCAGAGCGTATATTGCTTAAAGCTGTTAGAAGAATGCTTCCTAAAGAGAGTCCTTTAGCAAAAAAACAATTTTCAAAACTCAAAGTTTATACAGGTGTTAGCCATCCTCATGAAGCTCAAAAGCCACAAGTATTAAAAATTGCTTCTTTAAATAAAAAAAATACAAGGGGTTCAATAAATGAATGAACAAAACAGGAGTAGCTTAGAAAATTTAAAAGATACGCTTGAAAAAGGCAACTCTAATAATTCAAATCCAGTGGTTGAAGATGAATCTTCTAAATCTCCAAAAATTGACCAACATGGTAGATCTTATGCTACTGGAAAAAGAAAAAATGCAGTTGCAAGAGTTTGGGTTAAAAGTGGTTCCGGTCAGATAATTGTTAATGGCAAAGAATTAGATAAATATTTTGCGAGACCTGTGCTTAGAATGATAATTAACCAACCTTTTTCTATAACAGATAGAGTAAGTAATTTTGATGTAAAATGTACAGTATCTGGTGGCGGTTTGTCAGGTCAAGCAGGTGCAGTGCGCCACGGGATAAGCAAAGCTTTAACTTTGTTTGACCCCACTTTGAGACCAATACTAAAAAAAGAAGGTTGTTTAACTCGTGACTCTAGAGTTGTCGAAAGAAAGAAATATGGTAAAGCTAAAGCAAGAAGGAGTTACCAATTTTCTAAAAGATAATATTTTATATTTATCTTTAAATTTTATAATATCGTATCGGTGAAACTATGAAAAATGATGGTGCGAGAATTAGGATTGCAGTATTAGGTGCGACTGGATATACAGGTTCTGAACTTTTAAAGTTTGCAATCAATCACCCCTTAGTAGATATAGTTTTTTTGTCATCTGAGAGATATGCTCAAAAAGCAATTAGTGAAATATTTCCACATCTTTCAGGTTTTAAACTTCCTAAACTTCAATCTATAGATTATTTATTTTCATCAGATACTGATATTGATTTTGTATTTTGCTGCTTACCTCATTCAACGTCACAAAAAATTGTAAAAAAAATATTTACAGAAATAAAAGTTACACCTGCTCCTAAAATTATTGATTTATCAGCTGATTTTAGAATAAATGATCCTTTGAAATATAAGAAAACTTACGGGCTTGATCACATAGCATTAGATTTACAGGCTAAAGCGGTATACGGATTAACAGAGTTAAATAGAAAAAAAATAATTAATTCTGAGTTAGTGGCTTGTCCAGGATGTTATCCCACAGCAAGTCTATTGCCTTTGTGGCCTTTGTTAAAAGAAAATTTGATTGATAAAGATTCTATTTTTATTGATGCAAAGTCTGGTGTCACAGGAGCTGGGAGGTCGCTAAATGAAAGTAACCTTTTTTCAGAGGTTTCAGAAGGAATGAAGCCATACGGCTTGCCTTTGCATAGACATCAACCTGAAATAGAACAGGAATTATCTTTAATTATTGGAGAGAGAGTTCCAGTTACATTTGTTCCTCATTTGATTCCAATCAACAGAGGGATACTAGCTTCTATCTATGTAAATTGTTCAGAAGGGTCATCAGCTAGTATAATTCGAGAAAAACTTATATATCAATATAAGGATGATCCTTTTATAGAGATATGTAATGAGGGGGTTTTTCCTACTACCTTAAATGTAAGAGGGACAAACAAATGCCAGATAAGTGTTTTCAAGCAAGAAAATCAAGATAGAGTAATTATTTTTTCTGTTATAGACAACCTCGTTAAAGGAGCTTCTGGGCAAGCAATACAAAATATGAATATTATGTCACACATACCAGAGTCAACTGGTTTGAGCCAAGTTTCTTTTTTTCCGTAATTGTGCTTGACTCACCCGACAATAAACCTCATCTCTTTCCTTTTGATGGACATTGGCCATTAATTAATAAAAATGCTTTTATAGCATCTGGGGTAAAAGTAATTGGAAAAGTAGAAATCTGTGAGGATGTAGGGGTTTGGTTTAATTCTGTTATAAGAGGTGATGTTGGTTCAATCTATATAGATCAAGGTACAAATATTCAAGATGGGACAATAATTCACGTTAGTAGAAGTTCTCAGGGTGATACAAAAATTGGTAAAAATGTAACTATTGGCCATAATGCAATTATTCATGCCTGTAAATTGAATGATGATTCATTTATTGGAATGGGTGCTATAATTATGGATGGGGCTGAAGTAGGAAAATGTGCTATGGTCGCGGCAGGCTCATTGGTGCCGCCAAATAAAATGATTAAAAATGGTGAGCTTTGGGCCGGTATTCCATCCAGGTTTGTAAGGAATTTAACCACTGAAGAGATTAAAACTAATAAAGAAACTGCCCAACATTATATAGGATTGAGGCAGAAATATGCCAATATCAATATTTAGATAATTGATTTATATTTAGTATGATTGTATTTATAGAGAGTAATTCTCAAGGGGAGTAACAATGGTAAATATAATGTTTAATTTAAGCCTGTTTTTAAAAAATTTTTTCATGAAATTCATACTAATCCTTATACTAAGCGTGTTTCTTGTTTCTTGTTCTTCTGCTCAGCTTCCTTCTTTGCCAGATTTGCCAAATTGGGCCAAGCCATCAACTACTATAAATAAAGTTAAAGATATTTTCACTAAGGAAGATAGTAAGGAAAATTAACATGAATAAATTACTATCAAATTTTTATCTAAATATACAGGGTTCATTAAAGGGCATTTTAGTCGTTCTTTTTCTAAGTTGTTTTCTAACTTCGTGTTCTCTTCCTGGTATTAGTTCTCTGCCATCTATTCCAAGTGTGCCAAATTGGGTAAAGCCCTCTTCAGCTCTGAAAAAGGTTTCTGGAATTTTCTCAAGGTATAAAAGCGAGAGATCTGATGTTGAAAAAGAAAAGGTGTCGCTAGACGATGTGCCTGAGAGACCTGTTTCAAAAATTTTAAATAAGAGAAAAGAAACTATTTCTGGGCTTAAATCGGATAGCAAAAATGCTAGATATATTAAAAAAACTGATACTAAAAGTTCTTTAGTTGTGTCAAAAAATGAAACTAAATTAGATGTCAAACCTTCAGAGATAAAGAAAATACCTGAAGTCCCTGATAGGGGTAGAAAGGTTTTAAATAAAACAGAAGAATCTAAAAGAAATGATACCCTTAATTCTAGACGAATAATTACTTCAGGTAAGAGAGTTAAAAAGACGACAAGTCTTATTTCAAAGAATTCAAATAAGGATATAAAAAATAAAGTTTTAACAAATAAAGAAATTTCAAGAGTGACTGAAAAAAAGGATGATGTTTCAGAAATAGGTCAAAAACCTTCTCAGTCATTAAAAAAAGATAATTCAACTATTATAAGTTTGGATGACAGAATTGCTAAGAACAATGACAACCTTGGATCGAATAGCGTAAGGCAAATTTTTTCTAAAATGATAATGCAATCAGCTTCAAAGGTTTCAAATGTGCCTAAAGATGCTAAATTCCAAGCCACTAAATCTAGGCCTATTAATTCAAATGAGACAACAGCAATTCCAGTTATTAGAGATACTTACAATTCTTCTATAGTAACTGATAATTCAAATAACAATCAGGAAAATTCAAATATTAAAAAATCAGAAATGAGTTTTGATCAAAGCTCTTTTTCCGAGAATTTGAATCCAAGTATAGTTATTAATTTTGCTCATGACTCAAATGCTCTTTCAATTAAAGATAAGCAAAAAATTAGAGAGTTAGTAAAGAAATTTTCTGGCAAACTGCAATATATAAGGGTGGTTGGTCATGCTTCAAGTAAAACTAAGGAAATGGATATTATTAATCATCAACTTGTAAATTTTAAAATATCAATTGACCGCGCTCAATCTGTTGTTGATGAATTGATTGCTTTATCTATTTCCCCCTCATTAATTAAGATTGAAGCTAAAGGCTCTTCTCAGCCAAAGTATTTTGAATCAATGCCTTCAGGGGAAGCAGCAAATAGAAGGGCTGAAATTTTTATTGTTCAATCTTCAAGCTAAAATAGATTTAAAGGTATTAAAATATTGAGTGGCTCCCTAAAAATTGGAATAGCTGGTTTAGGAACTGTGGGTAAAGGTGTAATTGATCTTTTAAGTGATAATAAAGGTTTAATATCTAACAGAGTTGGAAAATGCATTGATATATATGGTGTTTCAGCGACCGATAGGTCTAAGAATAGAGGGATAGAACTTCATAATTTTGAATGGTTTGATAATGCAATTGATTTAGCTTCTTCTCCTCAAATAGATGTTTTTGTTGAATTAGTTGGTGGAAATGAAGGTATAGCAAAGGAATCCGTAGAAGCAGCTTTAAAAAGTGGAAAAAATGTTGTTACAGCTAACAAAGCTTTAATTGCAGAGCATGGATTAGCATTATCAAAAATAGCAATTGAAAATTCTTCATCAATATTTTATGAGGCATCTGTAGCTGGAGGAATACCTATAATTAAAACACTCAAAGAAAGTTTAGCTGGTAACAAGATAAGTAAAATTTATGGAATTCTTAATGGAACTAGTAATTTTATTTTAACTAAGATGGAACAAACTGGTAAGTCTTTTGATGTTGTTTTAAAAGAAGCTCAAAATTTAGGGTACGCTGAAAGCGACCCTTCATTTGATGTGAACGGTAAAGATACAGCACATAAACTCGCAATTTTAACTTCTTTAATGATAGATGTTCCCCCAAACCTTTCTTCAATTGAAGTTGAAGGGATAGATAAAATTAGTTCTGTGGATATAAGTTATGCAAAAAAACTGGGTTTTTGTATAAAACTTTTGGGTATGGTGTTAAAAACTGAAAAAGGTTACGTTCAAAGAGTTAATCCTTGCATGATTCCAACTGATTCATCTATTTCTAGAGTTAATGATGCAAAAAATGCTGTTTTTGTCGAGGGGAATTTTATTGGCTCACTTATTCTTGAAGGCTTGGGCGCTGGTGCTGGCCCTACTGCCTCAGCAGTAGTTTCTGATATAATCGATATTGCTAGAGATAATCTTACCCCCATGTCTTGGTGCAATAATAGCAACAATGTAGAACTAATAGTTGATAGAGAAAGGATTGGTCCTTGGTATCTTAGGCTTGAAGTAATTGATCAACCTGGGGTTCTCGCGGAAATATCAGCAGAATTAAAAAATCAATCTGTCTCTATTGAGTCAGTTTTACAAAGAGGTAGAGCCCCTGGAGAATGTGTTTCTTTAATAATAACAACTCACGAAACAAATGAAAATAAATTTAAAAAAGCTATGGAAAATATAAAGTGTCTTGATTCTTTGACTGAGCCGCCGTGTATAATAAGAATAGAAAACCTTTGAGGAAATCAAATGACTACAATTACTAAGCTAGATAGAAGCCTCGTTTTAGGAGCCGTTCGAACAACGGAAGCAGCGGCCATAGCGGCTTCTAGAATGGTAGGTTTAGGAGATGAAAAAAAGGCAGATCAGGCTGCTGTAGATGCGATGCGAAGGATGCTTGGGGACCTAGATATTGATGGCGTTGTAGTAATTGGAGAAGGTGAAAGAGATGAAGCCCCAATGTTGTTTATAGGAGAAAGGGTTGGAAAAGGAGGAAATCAAATTGATATTGCTTTAGACCCTTTAGAAGGTACAACAATAACTGCTAATGGTGGGCCTGATGCTTTAGCTGTCCTTGCAATGGCAGAGAAGGGCGGTTTTCTTCATGCCCCCGATGTTTACATGGATAAAATAGCAGTAGGTGGAAATCTTCCTAAAGGGGTAGTAGACTTAGATTTTTCTCCAACCAAGAATATAAATAATCTTGCCAAAGCTAAAGGTGTATCGCCTGACTCTCTTGTGGCTTGTGTTTTGGATAGGCCGAGACATTCCAAAATAATCTCAGAGATTAGGTCTACAGGCGCGAGAATTAAACTAATACCAGATGGGGATGTAGCAGGTGTTATTGCAACTACCGATGAAGAGACTGGTGTAGATATATATTTAGGAGTAGGAGGCGCTCCAGAGGGTGTATTGGCTGCAGCAGCCTTGACTTGTATAGGCGGGCAAATGCAAGGGAGACTTGTTTTTAGAAATGATGATGAAAAAGAGAGAGCCGCAATGACTGGAATAAAAGATTTGAACAAAAAATATGTACTAAATGAATTAGCCCATGGAGATGTTCTTTTTGCAGCTACAGGTGTTACAAATGGTTCGATGTTAGATGGAGTGAAAAAGAAAGAAAATTGTATTTCTACTCATTCATTAGTCATGAGAGCAAAAACTGGAACTATAAGAAAAATTTATGCTGAGCATGAAATTAATAAGGCTTTATCGGGAATTGCGCAGCTTTGAATATAGCAAGCTTAAATCAAGACAATAAAAATGCTGTTCTGGGTGTAAGTAATTCAATTAATGGAAATTTTTGGAATTTTAGATTTGAAGATGATCGTCGAGCATTAAATTTGTCTCAAAGATTAGGTGTTCCTGAAATTATTGGAAGAATAATTTGTGGAAGAAATATTAACGATAGTGAAGTAGAGGATTTTTTAGATCCAAAATTAAGAAAATTGATGCCAGATCCAAGTTGTTTAAAAGACATGTCTAAGGCTACTAAAAGAACTTTAGATGCAATTATAAATAATGAAAAAATCTCAATTTTTGGTGATTATGACGTCGATGGGGCTACATCTTCAGCATTACTGGTAAGATATTTTAGATCTATAAATTTAAAAGTAGAAACCTATATACCTGACAGAATCAAAGAGGGATATGGCCCGAACATAAATTCAATTGATAAGTTGCATAAATCTGGTTCAAATTTAATTATTACAGTAGATTGTGGAACTACATCATACGAGCCTATTAAAAAGGCAAAGGAATTAGGAATTGATCTTATTGTTTTAGACCACCACAAGAGTGATGTGTATCTCCCAGATGCTTTTGCAATTGTTAACCCTAATAGAGTTGATGATGATCATGACAATTCAAATCTTAATAGTTTAGCTGCAGTAGGTGTGGCTTTTTTATTCATTGTGTCATTAAATAGAGAACTTAAAAATACGGGTTTTTTTGGAACGAGTAAAATTCCTGATTTAAGAAAGTTTTTAGATTTGGTTGCTCTGGGTACTGTTTGTGATTTAGTTCCATTAAATAATTTAAATCGCGCATTTGTAATAAATGGTTTGAAAGTAATAAAAAAAAGAATAAACCTTGGAATAGTCGCGCTAAGTGAAGTTGGAAAAATATATGAGCAGATTAATAGTTATCATCTGGGTTACATCCTTGGGCCAAGAGTTAATGCGGGAGGTAGGGTAGGAGAATCATATCTAGGATCACAAATTTTAGAAATTGAAGATTTTAATAAAGTAAAAGAAATTGCCTTAAGGTTAGATAGATATAACTTTGAAAGAAAACAAATTGAAGAAGAAGTTCTAAAAGAGGCGATAAATATTATAAATTTAAAAAGTTTATACAAAAATGAAGTAATAATAATTTATAAAGAAAATTGGCATATTGGTGTTTTAGGAATAGTTGCTAGCAGAATCACTGAAAAATTCAAAAAACCCTCAATAGTTTTATCTGCATTAAAGGGTGTCCTTAAAGGATCTGGAAGGTCAGTGTATGGCTTTGACTTGGGAGTAAATATTATTAATGCAAAAAATTTAAACATAATAACAAACGGAGGTGGGCATTCGATGGCTGCTGGGCTAACTATGAAAATTGAAAAAATAGATGAATTTGAAGATTTTATATATAGTAAAGCCAAGGAAATTTTTGCTTATCAGTCAAAAATAAATTATTTGTACATAGATAGTATTTTGAATTCTGAAGCAGTAAGTCACGATCTTATATCGTTAATTGAAAAAATAGGACCATTTGGATATGGAAATCCTACACCTAGATTTTTAATTAACAATTTAACTTTATTAAAAGTTTTCACTGTAGGAAAAGATCATGTAAGTTGTATATTTAAAAGTGAAGGGGGGAAAACTTTAAAAGGTATTGCTTTTAGAAGTTTAAGTGAAGATTTAGGGAGAGTTTTGCTGTCATCTCAAGGTAAAAACTTGCATGTAGTAGGGCAATTGCGAAATAATACATGGAATGGAAAAGTAGAGCAGCAATTAACTATAGAGGATATTGCTTTAGTGTGACAAAAAGAACTAAAATTTATAAATAATTTTACTGGACAAGAGGTTTTTAAAATGAGAAGAGAATGGTTGCTATGTATAGTTAACATATATTTTGGTAAGCACCCTTTTTCAAAAGAATATAATGACGGAGTGGATACCCTAAGATCTATTGAAAATTGGCTTAAAGAAAATCATTTTGGTTATTCTATGTTTGATGCTTGGGGTTTTCCAAAATATCCTGCAGGGAATATTCCTGTTACATTTTCATCTGATCAAGCAGAAAAAGCAATGGAGTACAGAGTTTTCTGTAATAAATTGGGTTTGGGTGAGAAAATGCATATGACACGAATAATTAAACCTGATCATCCAAGTTTGACTGTCCCGCCACAAAAATTAGCATATTTTTAAAATTGAGGTAATTCATGAGCGAAGAAAATGAAGAAAAAATTGATTCTGATATAAACTTGAATGATATAGAGAATTTATATGATAATTCAGAGAGTTTAGAAATTTTGAATAGTAAATTCAAATCTATTCAAGATGAGCTTGTAAAGCTTAATAGACAATTAGAAGTAATTTCAGAAAGTTACAAAGATAAAAATAATGAAATTACTATTGGACACTTTTCTATTGGAATTTTTTGTGTTTGTTTAGCAGTGATTTTTTTCTAAGATAAATGGGGGTTCATATATGATAGGTTTTGCTACAGTTGGAGTAAGTAGCCTGGAAGTATCAGGAAAATTCTATGATTCTATATTTTCAATTATAGGAGTTAAACTGCTATGGGAAAATGATAGAGCTATAATGTTTGGTGAAAAAAAAGATCAAGGAACTTTTTGTTTGATTTTGCCGTTCAATAAAGAAAGCTCAAGCCCAGGCAATGGAAATATGGTTGCGATTAAGGCTATTTCGACTGAAAAAGTTGATCTATTACATCAGAAATCGATTGAGCTTGGTGGGCTTGATGAGGGAGCGCCAGGTAAAAGAGATGTCACTTTCTATGGTGCATATGTTAGGGATCTTGATGGAAATAAATTATGCTTCTATTGTAGAACTTAACTTTACGTAATTAATGACCCCTTCGTCTAGCGGTTAGGACAACGCCCTTTCACGGCGTAAACACGGGT
>MDSV01140405.1_pt1 | contig 12878 bp, 11 predicted proteins | sample 810851 | NCBI WGS metagenome assembly MDSV01 (sample SAMN05326640, study PRJNA326480) | marine metagenome | isolation source: seawater | place: Atlantic Ocean: North East | collected 2012 | reverse complement strand
TATTGGATCTTGCTTAGGTTTTTTATGGTTTAACGCACCTCCAGCAAAAATATTTATGGGTGACACTGGATCTTTATCTTTGGGTGGATCTTTAGGTGCAGTAGGAATTATAACTAAACATGAAATTGTTTTGGCTATAACAGGAGGTTTATTTGTTCTCGAGGCTTTATCTGTAATGGTTCAGGTAATATCTTTTAAACTTACCGGAAAAAGAATATTTAGAATGGCTCCGATTCATCATCATTTTGAAAAAAAGGGATGGCCTGAATCTACCGTTGTCATTAGGTTTTGGATTATTTCTATTATTTTAGCAATGATTGGTTTAGCTACTCTAAAATTAAGATAATGAGTAATCACCCAAATATTTTTTTAAATAAGAAAATATTAATCTATGGATTGGGAAAAAGTGGTTTATCAACTTTCGAATTTTTAAAAAATAAGAGTGATATTTTCTTATATGATGATTTTCAATCAAACTTCAAAAAATCAGTTATTAAGAAAAATTTTATCAATTTAAAAAAAATTTTAAATTTAAAATTTGATTTAATAATTATAAGCCCAGGTATTGATATTAATAAATGTAAATTATCTAAATTTTTAAAAAAAAATCAAAATAAAATTTATTCAGATCTTGATGTATTTTATGCGTTTTATAAAAATAAATGTATTACTATTACTGGAACTAATGGAAAATCGACTACATGTCAGCTTTTGTATGAAGTTTTGTCTAAACATAAATTTGATGTAAAATTAGCTGGAAATATTGGAGTTCCAATATTATCTGTCAAAACTATAAAAAAAAAAACTCTTTTTGTTATCGAAGCATCATCTTATCAGTTGGATTATAGTAAGATTTTTAAATCCAAAATTGCAGTAATATTGAATTTAGCACCTGATCATCTTGAAAGGCATAAAACTATTAAAAATTATTTAAAAGCAAAATTTAAGTTGTTAAATAACCAATCAAAGGGACACATAGCTTTTGTAAAAAAAAAAGATCCACTAATTAAAAAAGAAATTAAATCAAATAAATTTAATGGTAAAATAGTTGAAGTTGATACTCAAAAAGTAGAGAAGATTTTAAAAGATATTGATAATAATTATTTTTTTTCTGAAACAAATAAAGAAAATTTATCTTTTGTTTATGAAATTGTGAAAAAATTGGATCTAAATAAGAAGATATTTATTAAGATAATTAAAAAATTTAAAGGGCTTAATTATCGTCAACAAGTAATTTATAACAAAAATAATTTAACAATTATTAATGACTCAAAATCAACAAGTTTTTCTTCTTCTATTGGTATTTTGAAATCAAATTCTAATATTTATTGGTTATTAGGTGGTATTCCTAAAAAAGGTGATAAATTCAATTTATCAAAAAATTATTGTGATAAAATTAAAGCGTTTATTTATGGGAAAAATAAATATTTTTTTAACAAAAAGCTCAAAGGTAAAATAAAATATGAAAATTTTGTTAATTTAAAAGAGGCTTTAAAAAAAGTTTTTATATTTGTAAAAAAAGAAAAATCTAAAAAAAAAACCATATTATTTAGCCCTTGTGCCGCATCATTTGATAGTTTTAAAAACTTTGAGGATAGAGGTCTTTATTTTAAAAAATTAGTTAAGAAATATTCAAATGGAATATAAAAAATTATTTTTTAACTTCTATTATGAATGGTGGAAAAATGTAGATAAATTCATTTTTTCTCTAATTATTTTATTATTTTTAACAGGTCTCTTTTTTTCTCTAGTTTCCACCTCACTAATAGCTTCTGATAAATTAGAAACTAATGATTACTCGTTTTTTTTTAAACACCTAATTTTTATTTTTTTAGGAATAATGGTAATTTTTTTTCTGTCGTCTATAAATCAAGATAAACTTTTAAAATTTTCTATTATAATTTTTTTTGTTTCATTAATTTTTTTAATATTAGTTCCAATTATAGGTGTAGAAGTAAAAGGCTCCAAAAGATGGATTGACATATATTTACTACCTAGATTTCAACCAATAGAATTAGTAAAACCTTTTTTGATAGTTTTTATAAGTTTAATCTTAAGTAACAAAAAATATAGTAATATTAATATAAAGTATTTATTTTCTTTCATAACAACATTGGCTGTTGCTTTATTGTTAGCAGTACAACCTGATATTGGCCAAACTCTTTTAGTTTTCCTGAGTTGGTCAATCTTAATTTTTACATCAGGAATAAGTATTATTTTTTTAATGATTTTATTTCTATCGATATTTTTTGTATTTTCATATTTAATTTTTTTTGTTTCCAAATTTGCATATATTAAAAATAGACTTTTATCTTTCCTCGATAAAGAAGCTGGAACTCATAATTTTCAATCAGATAAAGCAATAGACTCAATTGTTAATGGAGGATTTTTTGGGAAAGGAATTGGTGAAGGAACTTTAAAAAGCAGGGTTCCTGAAGCTCACACAGACTATATTATTTCAGTAATTTCTGAAGAGTTTGGTGTTATTGCCATAATTCTAATTTTATTATTGTTTTTAATTCTTATTTATTCAGTATTTAAGAAAGTTAATTCTGAAAGAGAGGAAAAAATAAAATTAATTTTAGTAGGTTGTACGAGCCTTATTTTAATGCAAGCAATGATACACATAGGTGTGAATATAAGACTTTTCCCAACCACAGGAATGACTCTTCCATTTATAAGTTATGGAGGATCTTCAATAATCAGTATCTCGATTTTATCAGGGATAATATTGAATTTAACAAAAAGAAAAATTAATTGAGATGAAAGATAATTTTTTAATTACCACAGGTGGCTCTGGAGGTCATATTACACCTGCAACAATTTTTTGTAAGCACCTTTTGAATAAAGCTAATATTATAATTTCTACTGATAAAAGAGGTTTAAAATATTTAGATAATGAAAATTATATACTTGAGGTTATAGATACCCCAAAAATGAATAATATCTTTTTTTTACCATACAATTTTGTAATTGTTTTATTTCTTATTTTTAAATCATTTTCATTATTAAAAGAAAAAAAAATTAAAAAAGTTTTTTCTACTGGTGGATATATGTCACTTCCAATAATTTTAGCAGCAAAATTATTAAAAATAGATATTTATTTAATAGAACCTAATCAAATTTTAGGTCGAGCAAATAGATATTTCTTAAGGTTTTGCAAAAAAATTTTTTGTTACTCAGATAAAATTAAAAACTTTCCAGTTTCTTTTGAGAAAAAAGTGGTGATCATCAATCCTTTGGTTAAAGACACTATTTATAAATTAAGTTTGTTACCAAAAAAAAAGGACATATTTACTTTGTTAATAGTAGGAGGTAGCCAGGGTGCTATTATTTTCGATAATAATTTAAAAAACTCTATTATTAATATTTCAAAAAAAACACCTTTAAGAATATTTCACCAGACCAATGAAAACAATATAAACAATTTAAGTAATTTTTATTCAAAGTATAATGTTGAAAGTAAAATTTTTAGTTTCGATAAAAATTTCCATAACATTATTCACCAAGTAGATCTTTGCATTACAAGAGCTGGAGCATCTACCTTAGCTGAACTATCAGTTTTAAAGATACCTTTTATTGCTGTACCCTTGCCAACATCTAAGGATAATCACCAATTTGAAAATGCAAATTTTTATAGAAATAATAATTGTTGCTGGATTATAGAACAAAATTCTTTCGAGGAAAAAATTGAGCAAATTTTAGAGGAAATTTTAAAAGAAAAAACTGATTACCAAAAAAAAAAAGAAAATTTAAATAAAATAAATTATCAAAATACTTGGAATAATGTTAATCAAAAAATATTGGAAAATATAAATGAAAATTGAATTAGCAAAAACTGAGATAATTCATTTCATTGGAATTGGTGGAATCGGTATGAGTGGCCTTTCTTTGATCATGAAAAGTAAGGGGTTAAAAGTCCAAGGAAGTGATATATCTTTTAATAAGAATATTGAAAGATTAAAGAAAGAAAAAATAAGAATATTTATAGGTCATAAAAAAAAAAATATTCAAAAGGCAACAATTGTTGTGATTTCATCTGCTATAAAAAGAAATAATCCCGAGGTAATCGAGGCCAAAAAAAAAAATTTACCGATAATATCCAGGGGAAAGATGTTAGCTCATATTGTTTCCTTAATGAAAAATATTGTAGTAGTTGGTTCTCACGGCAAAACGACTACCACATCACTAGTAACTTCAATTTTTCAAAAAACTAAACTTGACCCAACAATTATTAATGGTGGAGTGATAAACTCTATTAGAAATACTGCTAAGTTAGGAAAAAGTGATTGGTCTATATTAGAAGCAGACGAGTCTGATGGTAGTTTTGTGCACATTCCACCCACATATTCAATTATCACAAATATCGATAGAGAGCATATGGATTTTTATAAATCTATAGAGGACTTAAAAGATTATTTTATCAGATTCATTGAAAAAGTTCCTTCCTTTGGTAAATCATTTATTTGTTTAGATGATAAAATTAACAAAGAAGTTATAATGAAAATAAAAAGTAAAAACTTTTATACGTATGGAACAAATTTAAAATCTAACTTTTTAATTCAAAATATTAAACAATATAAGAAATTTACAGAATTTGATTTAGTTGTAAATGTTCCAAATAAGAAAAAAAAATTAATAAGAAAAATAATAATCCCACTTCTTGGTATTCATAATGTTAGAAACTCTGTTGCAGCGATTGCAGTATCTTGGACAGTAGGAATTTCAGTTTCAGATATTAAGAGAGGTTTGTTTAAATTTAGGGGGGTTCAAAGAAGATTTAATAAAGTTTTTACATATAATAACATAGACTTTTATGATGATTATGCCCATCATCCAACAGAAATCAAATTTGTATTAGAAGGTGTTAATCAAGTCTACAAAAGCTATGAAAAAGTTTGTATATTTCAACCTCATAGAATATCTAGACTAAAAGACTTAAAAAAACAATTTTCTTATGCCTTCCTAGAAGCAGATACAGTTATTTTATGTCCTATATATACAGCTGGAGAAAAAATAAAATTAGGTTTTAGTTACCTTAATTTTGCTAATGAGATTATAAAAAACTCTAAAGTAAAATTATTCTTAGTGAAGGATAATTATCAACTTGCAAAATTTTTAAAAAATAACATGTATGGAAAAAAAATTGTTATAGGAATGGGGGCTGGTTCTATCTCACATTGGATGAGAAAATTACCAGAGCTAATTTGACTAATATGAAAGAATTAAAAAATTTACTAAGTGAGTTTGGAGAAAATGTAAAATTTGAATACGACCTAAAAAAAAAAAATTGGTTTAATATCGGAGGTAAATCAAAAGTTTATTATAAAGCTGATAGCTTAAAGGACTTAGTTAATTTTTTAAAAAAGATAAGCAACAAAGAAAAAGTATTTATTTTAGGAGCTGGATCAAATACTTTAATTACAGATAATCTATTTAATGGTGTTGTAATTAAATTAAGTAAAAATTTTAATAATATTTCTTTACTAGGTGAGGATATAATTATTGCTGGAAGTGCTGTGCAGGATAAATCTTTATCAGATTTTGCAATGAAAAATGATTTAAGTGGATTTGAATTTTTATCCTGTATACCAGGCACAATAGGAGGTGGAATAAGAATGAATGCAGGTTGTTTTGGCAAGGAATTTAAAGATATTCTGTTATCAATACAGGCAATTGATACATCTGGTAAAGTTGTGACAATAAAAGCTAAAGATATAAAATTTGAGTATAGAAACAACAATTTATCTGAAGACTTGATTTTTTTAAGTGCCTCTTTCAAGGGTGTAAAAAGTAATACTTTAAAGATAAAAAATGAAATGAGTAAACTCAAAACAAAAAAAGAAAAAAATCAACCTACTAAAATTAAAACTAGTGGAAGTACTTTTAAAAATCCAATTTCGCAAACTGATAAAAAAGTCTGGGAATTGATTAAGGAGTCTGTACCTTTAGACAAAAGCTTTGGAGACGCTTGTATTTCAATAAAACATTGTAATTTCTTTATTAATAGAGGTCATGCAACATTCAAAGATATGAAAAATTTAATTGATTTTGTTGCAAAAAAAGTTTTGGAAAAGACTGGAACTAAATTAGAAACAGAAATTAAAATCTTGGAATAATTTGAAAACAAAAAAAATATTAATAATCTCAGGTGGCATATCAAAAGAGAGAACCATCAGTCTTGATACAGGCCTCCAAGTTGCAAAAGAGCTTTCAAGAAATAATTATATTGTAAAAATTACTGAACCAGATTTTAATTTATTTAATTCGATTAAATTATTTAAGCCAAATATTATTTTTAATGCTTTACATGGTCAGTTTGGTGAAGATGGTTATATTCAGACTATTTTGGAGACTACTAAAATACCCTACACTCATTCGGGTGTAATAGCTTCAGCTATTGCTATGAATAAAGAGTTATCAAAAAAAATTTTTTTGAAAAATAGAATATTAACACCAAAATACATCTCATATTCTTTTAATAAATCAAAGAAAAGTTTGATTAACTTAATCAATAAAAAACTTAATTTTCCAGTTGTTATAAAACCTATCAATGAAGGTTCAAGCGTAAATGTATTTATCTGCAATAAATCAAATATTGCTAAAAAATTAAAATCATTAGAAATTTATAGAAAAATAATTATTGAAGAGTTTATACCAGGTAAAGAGATTCAAGCAGCAATAATTGGATTTAAAAAGTTAGGAGCGATTGAATTAAAACCAAAAAGAAAATTTTATGATTATCAGGCCAAATATAGTTTAAAAGCAAAAACTAAGCATATTATCCCAGTCGAATTAACTAAAAGAGATTATAGTAAATTAATGAGTATCTCACTTAAAGCTCATAAACTAATTGGTTGTAGAGGAGTTACTAGATCAGATTTTAAGTTTTATAATGGTAAATTTTATCTTTTAGAAATAAATACACAACCAGGAATGACCAAATTATCTTTAGTACCAGAAATAGCTAATTTTCATAATATTAATTTTATAAAATTAATTGAGCTAATTTTAAAAGATGCCTCATCAAATAAATAAAAAAATTTTAATCTATATTTTTTTATTTTTTTTTTTAGGTACTTTTAATAATAAAGATCTAAAGAAAAGTGGATTCTTTAAATTAAAAAATATTAAAGTAATCGGTTTGAAAGATGATGAAAACTATCAACTTAATAATAAGTTAAAATTTTTTAAATTTAAAAATTTATATTTATTAGATAAATTAGAAATTGAAAAGATTTTGAATTCTAGTGATTTAATAAAAGATTATTCAATTTTTAAAAAATATCCATCTACAATAGAAATTAATATAAATCCTGCTACTTTATTGGCAAAAGTTCATAAAAATGGAAAGGATTTTTATCTTGGATCAAATGGAAGATTGATAGATAAAAAAAACAACAATAAAGAATTACCTTTTATATTTGGTAAATTCAAAAATGAAGATTTTTTCGATTTATATAAAATTATAAACAATACTCCATTTGACTATAGAGAAATAAAAAATTTATTTTTTTTTAATTCTGGGAGGTGGGATATTGAAACTAAATCTGGGATTATAATTAAATTACCAAGAGATAGATTAAAGGAGTCATTTGATTTAACATTAAGAATTTTAGATAAAAATGATTTTAATCAAATTAGGATTATAGATGTTAGACAAAAAAAACAGGTAATTATTAATGAGTAATGATATAGATTTTGAAGCCTACTTGTTTGTGAGTCCACAAAAAATTATTATTTCTATTAATGAAAAGATTAATTTTAAAACTATTTATCAAAAAGAAATTCTAATTAATATTGGACTAAAGGAAATAGATTATAAAGAAGTAGATAATTTTTTAAATGAAAATATTTTTTTAATTGAAAAAAAATTTCAAAAATTTGTTAAAAAAATAAACATAATTATTGAATCAAAAGTCTTTTTTACTGTTCTAGTTTCAATCAAAGATAAAAATCATGATGAAACGATATCACAAAAAACGTTAGATCATCTTCTGAATGAAGCCAAAAGTCAATGCGAAGAAACTATTTATGGAAAAAAAATTACTCATATGATTATAGATAACTATTTAATAAATAATAAAAATCATCAATTTTTAACTTTTGGCAAAAAATACAATTCTTTTTCTTTAGATTTAAGATTTATTTGTTTATCGAAAGATATAATTAAGAATTTTGAACAAACTTTAAGTAAATATCAAATTTCTATAGATCAAATTGTAAATGCCGAATATATAAAAAATTTTTTTGAATATGAAAGAACTGATATTTTTAATATGGCAAATAAAATCATTAATGGCTGTAATGAGAATGAAGTTGAAATAATTAACAAAAAATATGAAAAAAAAGGTGTTTTCGAGCGATTATTTGATTTATTTAGTTAATTGTATTTTACCGTAACATTAGTTGTTTTTAATTTTTCTTTAGAAACTATTAAAAGTTGGAATGTCTTTATTAAATCAAAAAACAATCAACCAACCAATTAAATTTAAAGGAATTGGATTACATAGTGGTGAAAATGTAAGTTGTTTCATAAAACCTGCTAAGCCTAATTCAGGAATTATCTTTAAAAGAGTTGATTTAAAGAGCAATAATCTCATATATCCAAATTTTGCAAACGTAAGTAATACTTCTTTGAACACTACTATATCAAATGAATTCGGGGTAAAAGTATCTACCATAGAGCATTTAATGGGAGCCTTGTTTGGTCTAGGAGTTGATAATGCTTTAATTGAAATTGATAATGAAGAAGTTCCAATTTTAGATGGTTCTGCAAAAGATTTTATAAAAGAAATTGTAAATTCTGGACTTAAAACAAGTGAGTCTCCAATAAAGATTATTAAAATAAACAAAAAAATTTTATTTAATGATGGTGAAAGATTTATTTCTATTGAGCCCTCTAAATTAAGTTTAGATATCGATTTTCAATTAAAATATCAAAACTTAATAATTGGAAATCAAAAAAATAAAATAAATATTTATGAAGATGATTTGACTGATGTTTTTAATTCAAGGACATTCTGCCTTTTTGAGGATATTGAAAATATAAAGAAAAAAGGTTTGGCAAAAGGTGGAAGTTTAGATAACGCAATTGTTGTCAAAGAAAATAAAATATTAAATAAATCAGGATTAAGAAATCCTAGAGAATTTGTTAATCACAAAATACTTGACTGCATAGGAGATTTGTATACTTCTGGCTATAGAATAATTGCAAGTGTAAAGTGTTCTCAAGGTGGACATTATTTAACTAATGAGTTGCTTAAAAAAGTATTTGAAAATAAAGATAATTTCTCAATTATTGAAATTCAAGAAAGAAACTTACCACACACATTGATCAATAGAAGATTGTTAAAGTCTATTGCTTAAATAATTTGATCTTTATAATTCTTATTTAAAACTATATAAAACTTTTATGTTTAGATTAAAGTTTATATTTATATTCTTAATTATAATTATTTTAAGTTCTTGCTCTAAAAATAAAGATAAAATTTCTGTCATTAAAGAGAAAAGTTTAGAAATGCAAGTTCTTGAAGCTCACAAAGAGGGTATGGAAGCCTTTGAGAGTGGTGATGTTATATATGCGGCAAAAAAATTTAATGAAGCTGAAACTCTTTTTCCACAATCAGACTGGGCACCTAAATATGCTTTAATGGCTGCATACTCTTATTATGTTCAGGATTATTATTTAGATACTATTGCAGAATTAGAACGATTTATAAAAGTTTATCCTTTTTATAAAGATTTGGATTATGTGCATTACTTATTAGGAGTATGTTATTTTGAGCAGATAGTTGATGAAAAAAAAGATTTAGATTCTATTATAAAAGCAAAAAAAGAGTTTGAATTTGTAAAAAAAAATTATCCTAACACTGAATATTCCATAGACTCAGATTTTAAAATTGACTTGATCAATGATATTTTAGCTTCAAAAGAAATGTACATTGGAAGATATTATTTCGATAAGAAAAAATGGATACCTGCAATTAATAGATTTAGAACAGTAATCGATGATTATGATATGACAATATATGCCGAAGAAGCTCTTCATCGATTGGTCGAAGTACATTATACTATTGGACTTGTAGAAGAAGCAGAAAGATATGCTCAACTTCTAGGATATAATTACAAGTCTTCAAAATGGTATGAAAATTCTTATAGTCTATTTGATAAAACTTACAAAATTAAAAAAAAGAGTAGATTTAAAGGAAGCAAGAAAAAAACAAAAAAAGTTGTAGATAAATTTAAATCTCTATTCGAATGAGATGAATAAAAAGAAAATTCAAACAGAGTATATAAAAAAAATTCAAAAATTAATTAAGCTTAATGAATATTATTATGCTTATAGCGAACCTAAAGTAAACGACTCAATTTACGATCTTTTGAAAAAAGATATTTTATCTTTAGAAAATAGATATAATTTTTTAAAACATGAATATTCTCCCTCTCAAACTGTAGGATTTAAACCGTCTAAAAATTTTAAAAAGGTTTTACACAAAGTGCCAATGCTCTCATTATCGAATGCTTTTGATGAAGAGGATTTATTCAATTTTCAAAAAAGAATTATCAATTTTCTTAATAAAAAAGAAGGAGTTGAAATAGAGTATAGTGCTGAACCTAAAATAGATGGTATTTCAGCTTCATTAATTTATAAAAATGGTAAATTTTTAACTGGTCTATCCAGAGGAGATGGAAAAGAGGGAGAAGATATTACTGAAAATTTAAAGACTATAATCGATATACCACACGACATTAAAGCTAAAGATTTTCCAGAACAAATTGACATAAGAGGTGAGGTCTTTATTCAAAATAGTGATTTTAAAAAACTATCCAATAAATTTGCTAATCCCAGAAATGCAGCTTCAGGCTGCTTAAGACAGAAAAATCCAAACGAAACAAAAAAAATACCATTAAAATTTATTGCTTATACTTTTGGTTACGAAAAGAATATGCATTTATCTAATCAAAAGGAATATCTAAAAAAATTAAGTGAATGGGGCTTTAAAACAAACCCTCTTAATAAAATTTTAATAGGAATAAAAAATTTAATTAAAAATTATAAAGATATAGAAAAAAAAAGAGGTTTATTAGATTTTGATATTGATGGTATTGTTTATAAGGTAAATGATTTTACTCTTCAAAAAAGGTTGGGCAACGTAGCTAACGCACCTAGATGGGCCATAGCACATAAATTTTCTGCAAATAGCGGCATTTCAAAAATCGATAATATAGAAATTCAAATCGGAAGGACTGGAGCATTAACACCAGTTGCAAAAATAAAGCCAATAAACATTGGGGGAGTAACAGTATCAAATGCAACTTTACATAATGAAGAGGAGATTATTAGAAAAGATATAAGAGTAGGTGACACTGTTGTGATAGAGAGAGCGGGGGATGTTATACCCCATGTAATTTCTGTGGATTTAAAACTTAGAAATAAAAAAGCAAAAAAATTTGTATTTCCTTTAAAATGTCCATCATGTGGTTCAGCTACTGAAAAAGAATATAATTTAATTACCAAAAAAAATGATGCTGTTAGAAGGTGCTCAAGCGAAGGTTATGAATGTGATAGAATTTCTATAGAAAAAATTAAACATTTTGTGTCAAAAGATGCCTTTAATATTGATGGATTTGGAAAAAAAATTGTAGAAAATTTTTGGAACTTAAAATTAATAAGATTACCTCAAGATATATTTCAACTTGACTATACTAAAATACTTAATTTAGATGGTTGGGGCAGACAATCTGTAGCTAATCTTAAATACTCGATAGACTTAAAAAAAATTATTCCATTTGAAAGATTTATTTACGCATTAGGTATAAGACATATTGGATTGGAAAATGCTAAACTAATTTCAAAAAACCTTAAGTCAATAAAAAACTTTATAGCACTATCCAAAAATGATGATTTTAATGATTTACTGAATATTGATGGAATAGGTGAAACTCAAATTAATTCAATTAAGAATTTTTTTTATAATAAAACAAATTTAAAAGTTTTGAGTGATCTTAATAAAATATTGATGATAAAAGATTCGATTGAGTTAAAAAAAAATGGTCATTTAAAAAATATGACATTTTTAATTACTGGTAAACTTCAAGGAATTAGTAGGGCTGAGGCAAAATCTTTAATTGAAGAAAATTCAGGATCAATTATTAGCAGTGTATCTAAAAAACTAAATTATTTAGTAATCGGAGAAAAACCAACAAAAAAAAAAGTTGATATTGCAAATGATTTAAAAATTGAAATTATAAATCAAAATGAATTATTAAAAATGCTAGATAAGTCTGGCTAGCCATTTCTTCTCATTAAGATTAAGAAATTTTGATAATTTTGAATAAATATTTAAATGATAATTAAATAAATAATTTTCTTCTTCTTTACTTAATAGCTTTGAGTCTATTAGATCTTTATCTATAGGAACTAAAGTAAGATTTTCAAAGACTAGACTTTTCTTAAATTTTTTAACATAGATTAAATTTTCAATTCGAATACCAAATGAGCCTTTCTTATAATAACCAGGTTCATTGCTTATAATCATTCCTTCTTGCATTTTGATCTTATTATATTTTGATATTGCTTGGGGACCTTCATGTACATTTGAATAAAAACCCACACCATGGCCAGTGCCATGTTCATAATCTAGACCGACGTTTTTTAAATATTTTCTAGCTTTAACATCAATTAATTTACCGTTATAATCTCTTTTAAGATTTGTAGTTGCTACTGCAATATGACCTTGTAGCACTTTAGTAAAAATATTTTTGATTTTTTTGTTTGGTTTAGAAAAACAAATTGTTCTTGTCACATCCGTAGTTCCATATTTGTATTGACCCCCAGAGTCACATAAAAATAAATCCTTTTTTTTTATTTTCTT
>MDSV01205738.1_pt1 | contig 12879 bp, 11 predicted proteins | sample 810851 | NCBI WGS metagenome assembly MDSV01 (sample SAMN05326640, study PRJNA326480) | marine metagenome | isolation source: seawater | place: Atlantic Ocean: North East | collected 2012 | reverse complement strand
TAGAAATCACATTCAAAATAGTACAACACTTTACCAAATTCATATAATTTAGCTTCAGAAAATCTATATTTTTTAAGAGTATTAATTAAGTTCTCTTTATCAAACATATACTTAGTGCAGGGTTTGTGGTATTAAAAGGAAATTTCTCTAATTGATAAAAATAGAATTAACCACTTTTATAAAACTCATGAAAAAAAATTCATTTAAAAACTACTTTAAAAAAAGTGCCCAAATAATAAATAGTCTTATCGATGAAGAAAAAAAAATTAAACATATACTAAAAAATATTAAACTATGTATTGGTAGAAAAAAAAAAATCATAGTTGCTGGAAATGGTGGTTCAAGTTCAGATGCGGATCACTTTGTTGGAGAGCTGATTTGTACGTATAAAAGTAGATCAAGAAAATCTATACCGGCAATCTCTCTATCATCGAACTCAGCGATTGTTACAGCTTGGTCAAATGATTTTAGTTTTTCAACTGTATACGAGAGACAAGTTTCCTCAATTGGTAGCAAAGGTGATTTACTCATTTTACTATCAACAAGCGGGGGCAATAAGAAAAATAATCAGTCAATTAATCTAATTAATGCAGCAATAAAGGCCAAAAAAATGGGTATTAAAGTTATATCATTGTTAGGAAAAAATGGAGGAGAGTTAAAAAAAGTTTCGGATATATCACTTATAGTAAAATCGAATTTGACATCTCATATTCAGGAAGCACATATTGCTATTTTACATTATCTGTGTGAAGAATTAGATTGAAAATTGAGCATTAATAAAAATCAATTTTATTGATAAATATTTTTATTTATAAATTAATATAGATATGCAGAGCCACATATAAAAACATGAAAGTAATTTATAAAAAAAAATTTTTGTGGGTACTATTTTTAAAATTATTTTTATCTTTTTTATTTTCATCTCAATATAGTAGTGAACTCTTTTTTCCATTTATTAATTCAATATCATTTGAAAATTGGAATCCTTGGCAGAGTTATTATGAAAAAGGAATGACTGACTCATTTCCTTATCATGGATTAATGCTTTTTCTGTTAGCACCCTTTGTTTTTTTAGGAGAGATTATGGGAGCTGGTGAATTTTTCATGAAAATACCGCTTTGTATTGCGGATATATGTATTTTAATTATCTTAATTAAGCTGCTACCTAATAACGAAAATAAAATATTTTTTTATTATTTTTTTAATCCAGTTATAATTTATGCAACATATATTCACTCTCAGCTTGATATTATTCCTACAGCACTTCTATTTGGTAGTATTTATTTTTTAACTATTAAAAAGCTAAATTTATCTTCGATTTTTTTTGGACTAGCTCTTGCAACTAAGACACATATATTAATTGCTTTACCATTGTTATTTTTTTATCTAAATAATAAAATTTCTTTATTTGAAGTTGTCAGATACTTTGCGCTATCTTTGCTTATCGTCATATTTTTTGACTCTCCATTTATTTTAAGTGATGGTTTCTTTTATATGGTTATAGTTAATTCTAAACAATCTTTACTATTTGATAGCTTTTACAGCATTGGTTCATTAAATTTATTAATTCCAATTGCAGTTATCATTCTCTTTTATCTTCACTTATTTAGCCAAAATAAATTGAACGACGATCTTATGTTTTTCTATTTTGGTATTCTTTTTATATCATTAATATTTTTTATATACCCAGCACCTGCTTGGTATATTTGGATGATACCTTTTATATCTATCTACTTTATTAAAAATCAAAATCAAAATAAAACAATTTCTTTTTATATTTTATTTTCACTTAGCTATATTATTTTTTTTATTTTTTTTTACCAAAGCGAATACAAAGATATTTATTTTTTAGGACAAGAAATAGATCTCAAATTGAGAAATGAAAATTTGAGGAATATATCTTATACAGTTTTGAAAGTATCTTTAGTAACCATAATGTATAGTTTCTATATTTATGGAATAAATAGTAACTCAATTTATAAAAAACAAACAAATTTATGTGTAGGTATAAGCGGTGATAGTGGAGCAGGAAAATCCAGATTATTATTGGGTTTGAAGAACATTCTAGGCCAGAAGCTTCTTACCATCGAAGGTGATGGAGATCATAAATGGGAGAGAGGTAGTTCAAAATGGAAGAAATTTACTCACCTTGATCCAAAAGCCAATAATATACACAAACAAGCGGATGCCATTAATCTATTAAAAAAAAATCAAACAATATTTAGAAGTAATTATGATCACGTGACAGGAAAATTCATAAAGCCAGAACTAGTTGAGCCGAAAGAATTTTTAGCTATAGCAGGGCTTCATACATTTTATCTACCTAAACTTAGAAAAATAATGGATTTTAAAATTTATCTAGAAACAGATGAGATTTTAAGAACTCATTGGAAAATTTTAAGAGATACATCAATCAGAGGATACACAAATAAAAAAATAATAGAACAATTAAAAAACAGAAATAATGACTCAAAAAAATATATCTATCCACAAAAAGATTTCGCAGATTTAGTTATTAACTTTTTTCCAATTGAATCTTTTAGCCCTGGGAAAAAAGATGCAAATATTAATATTGGATTAAAGATTAATATTAATGCAAGTATTTACTTAGAAAACTTTGTTGAATCTTTAAAATCTAATTCTATCTCATGGGATTACAATGATGATTTAAATTCTCAATATATCATTTTAAAGGAGCCGCCATTAAATAATTTTAAGACCCTGGCCTTCAATACTATAGAAAATTTAAGTGAAATTGCAGATGTAAATGCAAAATGGGCCAAAGGTTATGATGGTTTTATTTATTATCTATGTCTAAAAATAATTAGTGAAAAGCTTAAAGAGGATTAATTTCATGAAATATAAGGCAATATTATTAGATATTGATGATACATTGTATAGTTATGATAGAGCTCATTTTTTTGCAACAAAAAGTATAATTAACTTCTTTAAAAAAAAATTTAAAATTGAAAAATCTTTTTTTATTTCAACTTATGAAGAGGCTAGAAAAAAAGTTCATTTAGAATTAAGTAATACAGCGGCTTCCCACAATAGACTTCTTTATTTTCAAAAAATATGTGAATATTTAGAGATCAACCCTCTAAAGTATGGTTTAACAATACATGAGTTATATTGGGATAATTATTTAAAAAACTTAAAACCTTTTAACGGAGTTTACGATTTATTGGAAATGTATAAAAATAAAATATGTTTTGTTACTGATTTTACAGCACATATTCAATATAAAAAAATTGAAAAACTAAAACTGAATAATTATTGTAAGAAAATTGTTACAAGTGAGGAGGCAGGAAAAGAAAAACCCCATCCATTTATATTCATGTTAGCGCTTAAAAAGCTTAATTTAAATAATCGTGAAGTCTGTATGATAGGAGATAATTATGAAAAAGACATTTTGGGTGCCAAAGATTTGGGTATAGATACGATATGGTTTAATCATAAAAAAAAAATACTTGCCTATAAGGAACCAGCTATAAAAGAGGTAAAAAAGTTTAAACAGATACTGGAGTTGGTTTGATTGAGTTAAAAAATTTAATTAAAATATCAAAATATGCAGGAGAGAGATTTGATTTAGTTCAAGCTGGAGGTGGAAATGGTTCAGCTAAATTAAAAAATAATCAAATGTTAATTAAAGCATCTGGTTATTTATTGAGTGATATATCAATTAATAGCGGTTATTCAAAAGTTTACACAAATAAGATATCAAATATTATTAACAATAAAGCTATTAAAAATGAATTTAACAAACGTAAAAAAGAAATACTCGCTAAAAAACTTGTGGAGAAGGCAACAATTAATAAAATTAATAGACCATCTATTGAAACTCTTCTTCACTCTACTTTATATAAATATACATTACATACTCATCCACTAGTAGTAAATATTATTGTCATTAAAAAGAAATGGAAGGAAATACTTTTATCAATTTTTAAAAATAAAGAGATAGCTTTAATACCATATAAAACTCCAGGAATAGATTTAGCTTTAGAGCTTAATAAAGAAATAAGTAATTTTAAAGTAATTCCAAAAATTATATTTCTTCAAAATCATGGACTAATTATTACCTCAAATAACATCAATGATATTGTAAAAATTACAGAGATAGTCCTAGAAAAGATAGAAAAATATTTAAAAATAAACATGAAAAAATACAAACTAACAAATAAAATTTCAAAGATAATAAATTCTTTTCAAAAAAAACAACATATTTCATATTTAAGTGAAGACAAATATCTTAATGAGCAACTAAAAAAAAATAAAAAATTATTTTTACAGAAACCATTTTGCCCTGATAGTTTGGTATTTTGTGGAGTAAGTGCTGTAGTTTTAAAAAATCTTACAGATTTTGCAAGTTTGCGAAAATACCTTAAAAAATACTCTCAATTACCAAAAGTCATTATATACAACAAACACCTTTTTTTTAATGCTATGAATATTAAAAAAGCAAAGGATGCCGAAGAAGTAATGAAATTTCATATTATGGTTCTAGTGCAATCAATGGGTAAAAATATTAATTTCTTAAAATTAGATGAGTTATCGTACCTAAGTAATTGGGAAGCAGAAAAGTTTAGGCAAAAAATTTAAATTTAAAAAGTGAAAAAAATATTACTTATTATATTTATAGTCTTAGCATATTTAAATTATCGTTTTTTAGAACTTGGTTTTCTTCAAAATTATAGCGTAGATGGATATGCTTTTCATGGATCTCTTTTAAATATGTTTGAGGGTATTATGTCATTGGACATAAAAAAATTTTTTACATTTAACTTCTATAGTTATGGATTTGGTTTTTTTGCACTTAATTTATTTGCAACTTTCCCTTTTATTTTGATGGAAAATTGGGAGATGACAATTTATATACCGAGAATAATTGTTTCTATTTTTGCAATCAGTTCTATTTATTTAATCTTTAAAATTTCTAGAGATTATCTTGATAAGTTTTCTTCAATATTGTTGAGTTTAATAGCTATATCCATGCCAGGATTTTGGATAAATACTTTTTTCTTCCGTCCAAATTGGATGATGACTTTTTTTATAATTCTAACAATTTATTATTTAACAAAAGATTCGTGGAAAAATGAAAAGTATTTATGGCGCGGAAGTATTTCATTTGGCTTGGCCATTGCAACAAAGATACAAGCTATTACATTTATACCTCTAATATTTTTATATATTTTTTATGATAATTTACAAAATAAGAGTAATTTAAATTTTTTTAGAAAATCTAAATTATTTATAAAAACATTATTTTTAAGCTTTTCGGTATTTGTTCTTACTAATCCGTACATTATTCATCCAATTGGGTTTAAAGCTTTTACCGAAAGTTTTTTGGGAAATTTAAGGGCAAATTCAACAAATCATGGTTCTGATATTAGTTATTCAATCACAGAAAAAATTAATAATGCTATAGACCCTTTTTATTTTGATAAATATGTTTTTATTATTTTTATTTTGATATCCTTATTTTTATCACTTAAGATTTTAAAAAAAAAAGATAGTAAAAATATTTTCTATCTTGTTGCTTTTTACTTTTTTTTAAATATTTGTTACATGTTAATAAGTGTTAATAAAGATTGGCAACAATATTATTTACCATTATTTATTACAGCTATTTTATTTTTAATTCCTTTAATCAAAAAATATGAAAAAATAAAATATTATATTTTAATTGGATTATTAATAATTCAAATAATCACTTATTTTTCGATGTATAAAATTATTTTTTTAAAAAACTATGGTGTGCCTCAAAATGTAATTGGTAAAAATATTACAAAAAAAGAACTTATGAAGGATATAAGTAATTCTTTAATAAATGATTTAAAAAATCATATAACAAAAGACACTAATATATTAATGGAAAATGGAATACCTTTTGATTTTTTATCATTAGGTCTGTCATATAATAATATTAAAATTATCAATGGACCATTAAGAAAATCTATGTTTGACTCAAACGCTTATTTAAAAAGTAGTAAATTAAAGAATTTAAAAAATTTTAAAGAAAGTGAATTCATTATTTTATCAAAAACATCAATTTATTTTAAAGAAGATAAATTAAAACAGGTAGTAAACAAAGATGGATATAGGAATGCTAGAAAAATTGTTAAAGATTTTGTTAATGCTGGGGACTTAGGATATGAAATTTTTAAAAAAAATAATTATTTCTATATTTTTAGAAAAAAATAAATGCATATAATTATTCCAATGTCAGGACTAGGTAAACGATTTATGGATGCTGGCTATAAATTACCAAAACCACTGATAATTGTTGATGGAAAACCTATTATAGAACATGTTTGCAACCTTTTTTCTGATGAAGATAAGTTTACATTTATATGTAATGATCGTCATTTAGCAGAAACAAATATTAGAAAAGTTTTAAAAAGTATTAAACCAAATTGTAATATAGTAGAAATCAAAAGCCATAAAAAAGGTCCTGTTTATGCGGTTTCTTTAGTTAAACACCTGATAGATAACGAGGAGGAAGTGATCGTTAATTATTGTGACTTTGGAACATATTGGGATTATGAGGGTTTTTTAAAACATACAAGGGCTAGAAATGCTGATGGAGCGATACCTTCTTATAAAGGTTTTCACCCTCATATGCTTGGAAATAACAATTATGCTTTTATTAAAGATGAAAAGCAATGGATGATTCAAATCAAAGAGAAAGAGCCTTTTACAAACAATCGTATGAATGAGTATGCATCTAATGGAACATATTATTTTAAAAAAGGCTTGTATGTAAAAAAATACTTTCAAGATCTTATTGATAAAAAAATTAATATTCAGGGCGAGTATTATGTGTCACTAGTTTACAATCTTTTATTAATGGAAGGATTAAAAGTATCAATTTATAACATACAACATATGCTCCAATGGGGAACTCCTCAAGATTTAGAGGATTACAATTATTGGTCAAAATATTTTAAGAATTCTATTTCTCAAAGGAAAAAACTACTACCAATGAATAAAAGTATTACACTTATCCCACTAGCTGGCAAAGGATCACGATTTTCAAAATTAGGATATAAGGATCCTAAACCTTTAATTGAAGTAAGTGGAAAACCAATGGTAGTTCAATCAGCAAAATCATTGCCAGATACTAAAGATTATATATTTGTAATACTTAAAGAACACCTTGAGAGATACTCAATTAAAAAAGTTTTATGTAATGATTTCAAAAATGCAAAAATCGTTCAGATAGAAGAAGTGACAAAAGGTCAAGCAATAACTTGCTCTATGGGCTTAAAGGGTGTTGATACAAATTCATCACTTCTAGTAGCAGCCTCAGATAATGGAATGATAATTGATGAGAATAAATATAGTAAGCTTATTAAGGATGAAAACGTTGATGCAATAATTTTTACATTTAGACATCATACTAGTAGCAAAAATAATCCTAAAATGTATGGATGGGTAAAAACAGACCTTGAAAATAATGCAATTGGAGTTTCCGTCAAAATTCCTATTTCAAAAAATCCATATGAAGATCATGCAATTGTCGGAACATTTTGGTTCAAAAAAGTAGAATACTACAACGTGGGATTACAAAACTTACTTAAAAAAAATATAACTGTAAATAATGAATATTATATTGATAGCCTAATGGGAGAATTAATAAAAATGGGTTTGAAAGTAAAAGTATTTGAAGTAAATAATTATATTTGTTGGGGAACTCCTGATGACTATAAAACATTTAATTATTGGCAAAGTTTTTTTCATAAAGTACAATGGCACCCATATAGTTTACATAATGACATTACAGCAAATAAAGAAAAAGTAGACATACTTGATAGAAAATATAAAAAATTTGACCAAGAAAATAAGTAAATAAATTAAAATGAAATTGTCAATTATTGTGCCATGCTTTAATGAATCAAGCAATATTCCTTTAATTTTAGAAAAATTTCAAAAAGTAATAAAAAGGAAGGATATAGAAGTTTTGTTTGTTAACAATGGTTCCACAGATGACTCAGAAGAAATATTTGAAAAATTATTACCAAATTACTATTTTGCAAGGATTATAAATATAGACAAAAACGAGGGTTATGGTTATGGAATTACATGTGGTCTAAGTAATTCAAAAAGTGAGTTTTTAGGTTTCACACATGCAGATATGCAAACTGACCCAGCAGATACTATAAAAGCATTAGAGATTATGGAGAAGCAATCTAATCCAAAAGCATGCTACGTTAAAGGAGTTAGAAAAAAAAGACCTTTTTTTGATCAGTTTTTTTCGGTGGGCATGAGTTTATTTGAGACAATTTATTTAAACACAAAACTTTGGGATATAAATGCACAACCAAATATTTTTCATAGAAATTTTTTTCAAAGTATCAAAGATAGTTGTCCAAAGGATTTTTCACTTGATTTATACTTTCTTTATATAGCTAAAAAAAATAAATTAAATGTTATTCGTTTTGATGTTATTTTTCCAAAACGTATACACGGCAAATCAAGTTGGAATAATGGCCTGAGTGAAAAATGGAAATTTATTAAGCGTACCTTAAAGTTTAGTCTAAAACTAAAAAAAGAATTTTGATGGAATATATTGCTCATAGAGTAAATACATTGATAGAATTAAAAAAAATTCCTAAAGAATATGGAGTTGAGCTTGATTTAAGAGACTATGGCGAAAGACTTATTTTACAACATGATCCTTTTAAAGATGGAGATGATTTTGAAGCATTTCTAAAAAAATATAACCATGGAACTATGATATTAAATATCAAAAGTGAAGGAATTGAATTAAAAGTGTTAGAACTTATAAAAAAATACAATATAAAAAATTATTTTTTTTTAGATAGTTCTTTTCCGATGATTAATTCTTTAAGTATAAATAATGAAAAGAATATTGCCTTAAGGTTTTCTGAATTTGAGGGGCTTGATACAATTTGTTCAATGTCAAAAAAAATACATTGGGTATGGGTAGACTGTTTCTCAAAATTACCGATTTCAAAGGAAAGCTATAACCTTTTAAAAGAAAATAAATTTAAAATATGTTTAGTATCTCCAGAACTTCAGAGTCAAGAGCATAAATTAGAAACATATAAGCAGCAGTTACAACAAGAAGGTATTTTATTTGATGCAATTTGTACAAAATTACATAATATAGAAAGGTGGAAGTGCTAATTAAAAATAATATGAATTCTTTTCAAAAATTTTATCACATATTAATATTTGCATGAAAAAAGCTTTAATCACAGGTATTACAGGTCAAGATGGCTCTTATTTAGCAGAATTTTTATTAAATAAGGATTACGAAGTCCACGGCATTAAAAGAAGAACGTCTTTAATCAACACAGAAAGAATTGATCATTTATATCAAGATCCTAGTGTGAAAAATAGAAGTTTTATTTTACATCACGGCGATTTAACAGATTCAACTTCTTTAATAAGAATTATTCAAGAAATTCAACCTGACGAAATTTATAATTTAGCAGCACAAAGTCATGTTGCTGTATCATTTGAAGAGCCTGAATATACTGCTAATTCTGATGCCTTAGGAGCTCTTAGGATTTTAGAAGCTATAAGAATTTTAAAATTAGAAAAAAAAACTAAATTTTATCAAGCCTCAACTTCTGAATTATACGGATTTACACAAGATAGCCCACAAAATGAAAAAACTCCTTTTTATCCAAGAAGCCCTTATGGGGTCTCAAAACTTTATGCTTACTGGATAACCGTAAATTATAGAGAAGCCTATGGTATATATGCTTGTAATGGCATTTTATTTAATCATGAAAGCCCTGTTCGAGGAGAAACTTTTGTCACAAGAAAAATTACAAGAGCCTTGGCGCGTATAAAATTAGGTATTCAAAAGGATTTATTTCTTGGAAACCTTAATGCATTAAGAGACTGGGGGCATGCAAAAGACTTTGTAGAAGCACAGTGGTTAATGTTGCAACAAAAAAATCCTGAAGATTTTGTTATTGCAACTGGTAAACAATATTCTGTACGAGACTTTATTAATGAAGCCTCAAAAAATTTAGGTATCAAAATTGATTGGAGAGGTAAAGATTTAAATGAAATTGGTTCTTTTAACGGAAAGGATATTATAAAAGTTGATCCAAGATATTTTAGGCCTACAGAAGTTGAAACCTTACTAGGTGACGCTAGTAAAGCAAAGGAAAAATTAAACTGGGTCCCAAAAATATCATTCGAACAATTAGTAAAAGAAATGATACATAGCGATTTAAAGTTAGCAAAAAGTGATTAACTTATTAATAGTTAAATAATGCAAGTAGTATCAAGAAATATTAAAAATATAATTCTAAAATTGATAAAACAGCCATCAGTTATCCTACTTATATTATCAATAATAATTTTTTACTTTGGTTGGGTATCTAGAAATTTTGCTGTTTGTGGTTTTGGTGCAACAATTTTTTTGTTGTTCTTAGCCCTAATGTTTAAAAAAATAAAAATATTATTAATACCCTTTGTTGCCATAGGATTTACAGTATCTTTTATTGAATTAACATTGAATATATTGTGGCCTTTGATAATACCTGAGAGTGCTAAAAGTACAACTTTCAGCAAAGAGTCTAATTTCACATTTCAAAAAGTAGATGGTTTTGGTTACCTTCCAACCGAGGGAGTATTTAAAGATATAAAACTCAATCCAGATGGTGAAACTATTTATGATGCAACATATACTATTGGCAAGGATGGTTATCGTTTAGATGTACCTCATAATGAGTATCAAATTTATATTTATGGTGGTTCACTACTTTTTGGGAATGGATTAAATGATAATGAAACTTTAAGTTATTTTTTATTTAAAAACCATGGTCTTAAATCTAAAAATTTGGGAATTGGAGGTTATGGGATGCACCAAGCATTATACAATATTCAAAAAGGTAAAACAGCAAGTAATGGAATAAATATTTTGTATACTACACCCGGACACGCACACAGAAGCAGTTGCATACCCGTTTATAGCTCCGGAACACCTCGTTATATACTTGATAAAAACAAAAAATTGATATTGGACGGTGTTTGTAAAAATAAGATAAAATTAAATAATTTTTTACAAAGTGTGTATATATTTAAACTTTTTGAGAGGGTTTTTGAGTCAACAAAATATTTATCAGATGAAGGTATCGAAACTTATTTAGCAATAGTTAAAGAATTTTATAGATTAACAAAGCAGAATAATTCTAAGTTAATTATTGTATATTTTCTAAATGATAAAGCTGATAAATCTATGAAAAAGAATACAAAATGGTCTAACAAATTAATTATAGATCAATACAATAATTTTGCTGATAAGACAGTCAATGTCACTCTTGCTGAGACATATGAGCAATTACCAAGAAAGTATTATATTCACAAACTTGATACACACCCAACAGCTAAAGCGAATATTGAAAGGGCAATTATTATTGCGGATACTTTAAAAAGATTAGAAGAAAAAAATTAATCATCATCTAAAGATATCATATTTACAACTATTAATTGAAATATTTTAATAAGGTATAAGCTATAATAAAAAATATAATTTTATTAGTTTTATGAATAATTAAATAATATAAAAAAATAAATGACCAAATTGAAAATATTTATTGCGGGCCACAAAGGTATGGTTGGATCTGCCTTGGTTCGTATTTTGAGTTCACAAAATGTTGAGTTAATAACTAAAGATAGAAATGAACTTGATCTATTAAATCAAAATGAGGTTCAAAATTTCTTTAAAAATGAAGAAATAGACCAAGTATATTTAGCAGCTGCAAAAGTTGGAGGTATTCATGCAAATAATACATACCCTGCAGAATTTATATATGAAAATTTAATGATACAAAATAATATCATCCATAATGCTTTTTTAAGTGGTGTAAAAAAATTATTATTTTTAGGATCAAGTTGTATTTATCCAAAAAATGCCAAGCAACCCGTTAAAGAAGAGGAGTTATTGACTGGAAAGCTAGAGCCAACTAATGAGCCATATGCTATTGCTAAGATTGCAGGAATAAAATTATGTGAAAGTTATAATCGGCAATATAAAAAAAGTCACGGGATCGATTATAGATCTATAATGCCTACAAATTTATATGGTCCAGGAGACAATTATCATCCAGAAAATAGCCATGTTGTGCCAGGGCTTATTTATCGATTTCATCAAGCAAAAATTTATAAATTAGAAAGTGTTACCATCTGGGGAACAGGAAGTGTAAGACGTGAATTTTTATATGTAGATGACATGGTAAAAGCTGCAATTTATATAATGAACTTAGAAGAAGAATTGTATAATAAGTATACAAATTCAATGTGCAGTCATATCAATGTTGGAAGTGGTGGAGATCTTACAATCAAAGAACTTGCAGAGATCATAAAAGAAGTTGTAGGTTTTAAAGGCGAAACTTATTATGATAAAACAAAGCCCGATGGTATTCCGAGAAAATTTTTAGACAGTGAACGTATAAATACTCTTAATTTTAAACCTGAGATTAATCTTAAAGAAGGTCTCATTAATACATACAAAATTTATTTAAAAAATTATAAATCTTAATTTTTTATGAATATAAATTTTAAAGTATTAAAAAAAAAACATACTACTATTTTTAAAAAATTATTTAATAGTCTTTTCATTTTACAAAAAAAAAATAATTGGTTTTTATGGCAAAGTTTTGACTATTATTTAAAAGATTTTTTTGTTCTAGGTGCATTTAAAAATAAAAAATTGATTGGCACTTTTGGATTACAAAAAAAATATGATAAAGAGATTAAACATGTGTATATGGGTCACTGGCCAGCAGTAGACCAAAAATATCGATCACATGGAATTTTTAGTAAATTAGCTTCGCTAGTTTTGAAAAAAAGAAAAATTAATTTATTATATAACTGTTTCCCTGTTAAATC
>MDSV01021881.1_pt1 | contig 12883 bp, 8 predicted proteins | sample 810851 | NCBI WGS metagenome assembly MDSV01 (sample SAMN05326640, study PRJNA326480) | marine metagenome | isolation source: seawater | place: Atlantic Ocean: North East | collected 2012 | reverse complement strand
TCGGTGTCGGCCTCGCCCGCGCCCTGAGATTCGCGAGCGGCGAGGGCTCGAGCCGCAACCTCGGCGGGGTCGACGGCTCCGGCCGGACGTCGTGATCGCGGTGCCGGCTCGTGGGCGTGCGTCAACGACACCTTGATGCCTCGACCAGCACACACCTCGCAGGTCTCCGAGAAGGACTCCAGTAGGCCCGATCCGATGCGCTTGCGCGTCATCTGCACCAATCCCAAAGTCGTTACCTCCGCCACCTGGTGCTTGGTTCGATCCCTGCCGAGGCATTCGACTAGGCGCCGCAGAACCAGGTCGCGGTTGCTTTCCAACACCATGTCGATGAAGTCGACAACGATGATGCCGCCGATGTCGCGTAGGCGCAGTTGTCGGACTATCTCCTCGGCGGCTTCGACGTTGTTCTTGGTGACCGTCTGCTCGAGATTGCCTCCCGACCCGGTGAACTTCCCGGTGTTCACGTCCACCACCGTCATCGCCTCCGTGCGGTCTATCACCAGCGATCCACCCGAGGGGAGCCAGACCTTGCGATCCAAGGCCTTCATCAATTGCTCATCGACGCGGTAGTGCGCAAAGACGTCCTCGGATTCGACCCAGTGGTCCACGCGGTCCAGCAGATCCGGTGCGACAGCCGAGATGTACGCGTCGACGGTCCGCCACGCGCCGTCGCCGGAGACGACCAACTTCGCGACATCCTCATTGAACATGTCGCGGACAACCTTGATGGCCAGGTCGGGTTCGCTGTACAGAAGTTCCGGTGGCGTCGCCGATGTGGTCGCGTCCGTGATGTCTGTCCATAGCGCTTGCAGCCGTTCGACGTCGGCTTCCAGCGCATCCTCGGAGGCTCCTTCGGCGGCCGTGCGGACGATCACGCCTGCGTCCTCGGGCATCACCCGCTTGAGAATGGACTTCAACCGGCTGCGCTCGTTGTCCGGCAGCTTGCGACTGATACCAGTCATCGACCCGTGCGGGACGTACACCAGGAATCGGCCCGGCAGGGATATCTGGCTCGTAAGCCGAGCTCCCTTCTGCCCGACCGGATCCTTGGTGATCTGCACCAAGACGGGGTCGCCGGATTTCAGGGCGAACTCAATGCGCTTGGGCTGGCCTTCCAGGCCAGCCGCATCCCAGTTCACTTCGCCCGCGTAGAGAACTGCGTTTCGGCCCCGCCCGATGTCCACGAATGCCGCTTCCATGCTCGGCAGAACGTTCTGCACCCGCCCGAGATACACGTTGCCGACCATGGAGGCGGACGCACCTTTGGTGACGTAATGCTCGACGAGAACACCGTCCTCGAGGACAGCTATCTGGATTCGGTCTTCGGCTTGGCGGACGACCATGACGCGTTCGACCGATTCGCGGCGAGCGAGAAACTCCGCCTCGTTCAGGATCGGCGCTCGCCGACGGCCGGCTTCCCGACCTTCGCGTCGGCGCTGCTTCTTGGCTTCCAGTCGCGTCGATCCGCGAGTGTTCTCGGAGTCTCGATTGCGTGGCTCACGAACTTTGACGACAGTATTCGGAGGATCGTCGGGCGAGAGTTCGTCGTCCGGTGAGGAATCGGAGCGGCGTCGCCGGCGTCGGCGTCGGCGGGATGTGGATCCGCCGCCGGACGAGTCGTCCTCGTCCGCATCAGCTGAATCATCGTCGTTCGCGTCAGCTGAATCGTCGTCGTCTTCACCATCGGTGTTGTCGTCGCCGGCACCGGACTTGCGTCGTCGTCCGCGCCCACCACGTCGACGGCGCTTCCGGCCGCTCGACTCATCACCGTCTTCCGCCCCACCCTCAACGGAGGCATCACCGGTCGATGCGTCGTCGGATTCGTCTCCCGCGCCGGCATCCTCGTCTGCCGACTTCTTAGTCGCCTTCTTAGCGGCCTTCTTGGTGGGTTTCTTGGTGGATTTCTTGGTGGCCTTCTTCGCAGTCTGTTCCTTCGCGTCGGATGCGTCGCTCGCCGCATTGTCCGACGACTTGTCCGACGAACTATCAGACGCCTCGTCGCCGGTCGCATCGCTCGACTTCTTGGTCGTCTTCTTGGTCGTCTTCTTGATGGTCTTTTTCGTCGACTTCTTGATCGTCTTCTTGGCGGTTTTTTTCGCAGGTTCCTTGTCGTCGCCCGCCACCGACGTTGCGTCCTCACCGCTGCGCGGTTCCGGTGGAGCCGTCGATCGGGTCGCCCGGCGTCGTGCCGGCTTCTTGGCGTCGTCCGCCGGTACCGCGGCTGCTTGGAACAGCGGTGAGGCACCCGTGGCGGGGCCGGAACCGTTGGTGGCTGATTCGTTCGTAGATGTTTCGTTCTTGTCGACCATCGGGCCGTTCTCCTTCGGGGCCCACCTGCGTGTCACTGACGCGGGGGCCGATCCATGGCAAGCCTTGTCGGTGCGTTCGGGTTCGCGCGCGGTGCGCTGCGTGGACCCTCCCGCCGATCGACGTGTGGTTAGCCCCTACGGTCCAGGGCGAATGGGTCGCCCACTGTGCAGGTCGCTTCGTCGAGCGGCCCCTGAGCCAGCCGGGTTACCCGAGGGGGGACGGGCGGCTCAAGGTCAGCAACTCGCCGCAGCGCGGCCAGTACGTCGTCGGGTCGAACCGTCACCGTGACGTGCCGGACGACCAACTTGAGTATGACACATGGCGCCTGGGAGTCCGGTTCGACCTGAAGCTGGGCCACGGGTTCCCGGGCGTCGAAGGTCCGCAGTCCGGACTTGGCCATCCGCTGGACCTCGATGCGACCGGCCGCCCAAAACGCGTCACGGGCCGCCTGAGCAACCGGGAGTTCCACGTCCACCAGCTCGATGCGCCAATGACTTGCTTCGAGGCGCTGGGCGAAGTCCGATGTGTGGGCTTCGACGGCATCAACCACGTCCAGGCCCGGTGGCAGAGCGGAATCGAGGGCTGCACGGACGGCTTCGGGATCCCACGCAGCGGTCAAGCCGATTTCCGCGTACTCGGCCTCGCTTGCCGCCCCCGTCGGTGCGGAGTTCGCGTACGAGATTTTCGGGTGCGGGCTAAACCCCGCACTGAACGCAATCGGCAGACCGGCCCGGCGGATGCCTCGCTCGAGAGCCCGCTGAAAATCCCGATGACTGGAAAACCGCAACCGGCCGCGACGCGCGTACCTGATGCGAACACGCTGGGCGACCGGCGCGATGTCCCGATCGGGAGGACGCCGATTACCCACCGTTGGTCTTCGACGCGTCTTGCCTTGTGACCGATTGCGTTGTCGTGGCGAGCGGCGTCGCGCACGACGGAACACCGATACCCGGCATCGGTAGTTCGGTCACGCCCGTAGGCCCGACCTGGATGTGCGTGTCCATCTGATCACAGACTCCGCAGTCGAAACACGGAGTCCACCGGCAGTCGTCGACGGCGATCTCTTCCAGCGCGTCTTGCCAGTCGTCCCAGAGCCAGTCGATGTCCAGTCCGGAATCGAGGTGTTCCCACGGCAGCACCTCGGTCCGGTCGCGCTCTCGCGTGGTGAACCAGTCGACGTCGACTTCGTCGTCGGATAACGCAGACTGCGCACACTCCATCCAGCGGTCGAAGGAGAAGTGCTCGCTCCATCCGTCAAAACGTGCGCCCGCCCGCCACGCTTGCTCGATCACCCGGGCAATGCGCCGATCCCCCCGGGAGAGCAAACCTTCCACGATTCCCGGCTTGCCGTCGTGATAGCGAAGTCCGATCGCTTTGCCGTATTCACGGTCGGAGCGAATCGCATCCTTCAATTTCGCTAATCGAGCATCGGTACTCTCGTGATCGAGTTGCGACGCCCACTGGAACGGCGTGTGCGGCTTGGGTACGAACCCACCGATGCTCACCGTGCACTTGATGTCGCGTCGGCCTGACGCTTCCCGGCCGGCTTTGATGACTTCCTTCGCCATTGAGGCGATTTGCAGAACATCGTCATCGGTTTCCGTCGGCAACCCACACATGAAGTACAACTTCACATGACGCCAACCCGCCGCGTAGGCAGTCGTGACCGTGCGAATCAGGTCTTCTTCGGTCACCTGCTTGTTGATGACTCGGCGCATGCGCTCGCTGCCACCCTCGGGAGCGAACGTCAGTCCGCTACGGCGTCCGTTACGGGACAGTTCGTTGGCAAGGTCGACATTGAACGCGTCGACCCGCGTACTCGGCAAGGACAAGGAAGTCTGAGAGTCCTCGTATCGGTCGGCGAGGTTGCGCGCGATGTCGGCGATCTCAGAATGATCCGCGCTCGACAGCGACAACAGGCCAACCTCCTCGAAGCCTGTGGCCTTCAGGCCGCCTTCAACGATCTCCGCGACCCCGGTGATGGAGCGCTCGCGCACGGGCCGGGTGATCATGCCGGCTTGGCAGAACCGACACCCGCGGGTGCACCCGCGAAAAATCTCGACACTCATCCGCTCGTGCACGGTCTCGGCGAGCGGCACGAGCGGCGCTTTCGGATACGACCATTCGTCCAAATCCATCAGCGTGTGCTTGCTGACCCGCCACGGGACGTCGGAGCGGTTCGGTGCCACCCGCTGGATGCGCCCGTCCGGTAGGTACTGGACGTCGTAGAAGCGGGGAACGTAAATCGATCCCGTCCGCGCCAGTCGAAGCAGCAGCTCTTCCCGACCACCAGGTCGCCCCTCACGCTTCCACTGGTTGATGATGCCGGTGATCAGCAGGACGGCTTCCTCACCATCGCCGAGGACCGCGGCGTCCAGGAAATCAGCAATCGGCTCCGGGTTGAAGGCCGCATGCCCTCCGGCGATGACGAGCGGCTCGTCACCGAGTCGATCTGCCGCGTGCACAGGAACTCCGGCGAGATCGAGTGCGTTGAGCATGTTCGTGTATCCGAGTTCGGTCGCGAAGGACAGTCCGAGGACGTCGAAATCCCCCACCGCCCGATGACCATCGACGGTGAATTGTGGAACACCGTGTTCTCGCATCAGGTCCTCAAGATCGGGCCAGACCGCATAGGTGCGCTCGGCGAGAACGTCCTCGCGTCCGTTGAGAATCTCGTACAGGATTTGCACACCCTGATTGGGGGCGCCGACTTCGTAGGCATCGGGATACATCAGCGCCCACCGCACCGTGGCGTCCTCCCAGTCTTTGACGACGGAGTTCACCTCGCCACCGACGTACTGGATCGGCTTGCTGATGCGCGCCAGCAGGGGTTCGAGGCGATCGAAGTGGCTTGCCCCGACGTCGCGCCCGGCGCGAAGCGATGCTCGAGTGACCAGATGCTCGGAGACTGTGGCGCTCATGCCCTCCAGGGTAGCGACCCCGACGGGCCTAGACCTCGGAACGCTGCACCGCAAGCGAATGCAGGCGCACCGTTTGCAGCAGGCCGAGCGCGATCCACGTCGCCATCATCGAGGTGCCACCGGCGGAGACGAAGGGCAACGGGATTCCCGTGATGGGCATGATCCCCAGGGTCATGCCGATGTTCTCGAACATCTGGAACGCCAACCATGCGGCCACACCTGTGGCGACGAGCCGGCCGTAGAGGTCATCGGCTTTCCACGCGATCAGTACCGCACGCCACAAGATGACGGCCATGAACGCGATCAACAGCGCCGAGCCGAGGAACCCGAGCTCCTCTCCCGCCACCGTGAAGATGAAGTCACTTTCGTTCACCGGAACGAAGTTGCCTTGTGTTTGGGGTCCTTCGAACAGTCCGTAGCCGTCGAGCCCTCCACCGCCGATCGCGATCGCCGCCTGGTTGGCGTTGTAGGCGCTGGCGCTGACATCTTCGTTGGGGTTGATGAACGATGTCAGACGGTCCACTTGGTATTCCTGCAGCAGGCCGAGTTGGATCGACGCCAGCACCCCGAGGATCGCGGCCCCGATCAAGCCGACGAGCCACCGGGTGCGCACGCCGGACACTGCCACTATCGAGAGGGATACGGCGGCGAGGATCAATACCGTCCCGGTGTCGTTCTGCACGAGGATGATCGCCGTCGGAATCGCCGCGACCGCGAGAGCCAGCAGCACGTCTTGGGCTGACGGCTCCTCTTCCCGGTCGCGCCGCTCGGACAACAGCGCCGCCATCATCAAGATCACCGTGATCTTCGCGAACTCCGACGGCTGGATCGTCAAGCCAAGTGGGACATCGATCCAGGCCCGGGCGCCCGCAATAGTCACGCCCAGGCCGGGAACGAACGGGACGAGCAAGAGAACCATCGACGCCACGTACACCACGGGTGTGTATGCCCGTAGCAGACGGTAGTTGATGCGGGAGGCGATGAATCCGAGAACGAGAGCGACGCCGATGTTGATCAAGTGTCGCTTGAGATAGGACTGTGGATCACTCTCTGAAGCGAGATCGGCTCGACTCGCGGACCAGACCAGCAGCGAGCCCATCAGTGACAAGGCGACCGCCGCGATCAGCAAAATCCAATCTAGGTCGCGCCAATAGCCACCGCCACGATCGCGCTGGGGCGCCACCGCAGCGTCCGAAGCTTGCATCCGGAAAAGATTCGCCACGACTAACCACCGCCCTCGTCGCCGCGGGCCGTCACCGTTTCGCGCGCCTCCGGTAGGCCGGAATCCTTACCGAGCGGTATCACGGGCGTTCCGTCTTGTCGAATCACCGGCAGGTTCGAACTTGGCTTGCCATCCACGAGCACACTGCGCCGAGAGTTCACGTCCTGTCCGTCGACTCCGAACAACGCTTCGTAGATCTTCCGCACACTCGGACCGGAGGTCTTAGACCCCAAGCCGCCCTGCGTCACCATCATGACGACGGCGTATTGCGGGTCATCGGCCGGTGCGTACGAGGCGAACCATGCCGTCGAGACCTTGTCCCCGGTCACCTGCGCGGAGCCGGTTTTTGAGGCCACCGGTATCTGATCGAGGGGGAAGCCCGAGAAGGGGTCGCGACCGGAGCCTTCGGTCGTGACTCGGGGTAATGAGCGCTGCAGGAAGCGGATGGATTGTCGGGCGCGGCTCCCGGTGATCTCGTTGGAGACAATCGGTGGGATCTCTTGGATCTCGCTGCCGTCGGCGGACATGATCGCTTTGACCATTCGCGGCTCGTAGACGGTGCCTCCGTTGGCGATTGCCGCGTAAACCATCGCCATTTGCAGTGGTGTCACGGCCGTGTCGCCCTGGCCGATGGAGGCGTTCAACGCGTCACCTTCACGCCATCGGAAACCGTCCGCGCAATTCTCTTGATCCAGGGCAGTGAAGTAGTCGGCGAGCTCGGGGGCGGACTTGCGGGTCTCCGGGTAGCCCTCGACGGCGTTCTTGCACCAGGTGTCTCGTTTGCGTTCCCAGTTCTCGATCTTGAACTCGCGACTCGCGATGCGGCCTTCGGATTCCACCGGAAGATCGATGCCGGTGGCCTCCCCCAGACCCAATTGACGGGCCGCATCGGCTACGGGGTCTGCGCCATCACGTCCCGCGTCATCTCCCCCGGCCTGCTCCCACATCCGATCAGCCAGTCCGTAGAACACGGTGTTGCAGGAGACTTCGAGAGCGCGGGCCAGGGAGATATCGCCGTACGCGGCGGACTCGTAGTTGCGGAACACCTGCGTTCCGAGCTTCACCCGACTAGGGCAGTCGTAGGTGCCGTTCAAGTCGAATCCCTGCTTACCCGCCGCCAGGGTGCTGACCACTTTGTACGTCGAACCGGGCGCGAAGATGCCCTGCGTTGCGTTGGATGCGAGGGACCCGGAGTCCATGAGCTTCTCGAATTGTTTCTGCGTCACGCCTCCGACCCAGATCGACGGGTCGTAGGTGGGGTAGCTGGCCATCGCCAGAATGCGTCCGGTCTTGACATCGACGACTACGGCCGCGCCCGAGTCACCGGGATTGCCTTGCCGTTGCGCTCGCTGCACCGCCCGCACGAGTTGGTCTTCCACGACGGATTGCAGACGGGCGTCCAGACTCGAGATCAGGTACTGCCCCGGCTCGGGATCGAATTGTTCGAGGGTGCCGGTCACCCGACCAGCGGTGTCCACCGCGAGCGTGGTAATGCCGGGCTTTCCCCGCACTTCCTCGTCGTAGTACGCCTCCAAGCCCGAGCGACCGACGGCGTCGGTACGTCGCAGCCGGTCGGATGCGGTTGTCGGCCCTTGCTCCTCGAGTTGTTCCTCGGTCAACGGACCGAGGTAACCCAGCAGGTGAGCGGCGTTGACGTTGAAGGGGGCGGGGTATTCGCGAATCGCATCGAGTCGCGCATCGACACCACGGTACACCTGCCCCTGTTCCATGATGGTGAGCGCCGTCTGCGGATCAACGTCTTGGGCGATCGGCACCGGCTGGTACGGGGAACCGTTCCAGCACACCGGCGGCGGCTTCGCGCCCTCGGACCCGCACGGCTTCAAGCGGTCGGCGATTTCCTCCGCCGGGAGGTCCAGGATCCGTCCCAATCGCTCAATCACGGCTTCGCCGCCATCGGGCTCGCGGCTGAGCTCGATCTTGTCCACCGTGATCACCAGCGACGTGCGATTCGACACCAAGGGTCGACCGACTTGGTCGAGGATAAGACCACGCACCGCGGGTTCGACGACTTCGCGGACGGTGTTGTTCACGGCGGCGACCTTGTATTCCTCCCCCGTCATGACCTGGAGGTAGAACAGCCGCCCGATCAGGGTGAGAACGAGGGAAAGCATGAGGGCCCCAAGCACGAACAGCCGCACATTCGACCGTTGACTCATGAACACCTCCTGTCCGCTCGTCCGCTCGTCTACCGCTCACCGCCGGGCGTTTGCACGCCCTGATCCTCGGACGCCCTGATCTTCCGACGCCCCAGGGGCCGGGTGTGTTCCCTAGTCCAGGTACGCCTCCGGCACCAATCGCCGGGAGAGCACCCCGACGAGGGGGATCATCACTCGTCCGAGAATAAGCCCGTACAGCACTGTGGTCAGTGTCACACCCGGGACAACGTCCCAAACGATGCGCTCGCTGCCCAGCACTGCACTCAGCAGTGCGGTGGCCAGAGCGGCGCCGCCACAGGCCGCACCGGCGACCAGCGACATCACCCAGATATTCGACTCCTCGCGGTCCATGAAGACACCGACGGCCAAACCCACTGCGACTAGCACGATCGACGCCAATCCGACGATGGCATCCGAGGGTGTCGCGATGTCCAGGAGTGCGCCGCCAAGAAACCCGGTCAGGGCGCCTGGGCCCGGCCCGAGCGCCAACGCCACCGCAACGACGGTCACCACGACCAGGTCCGGTGTCGCGCCCGGCAGGCCCAACCGGCTCAACACGGTCGTCTGCAACACGACCGCTGCCAGCAGCAGCGAGGCGATAACCACCAACTGACGGACAACCACCGGCTAGTTCTCGTTTCCATTTGCCGAGTCCGCGCCTGCCGGGTTCGTATTTGACGAACCAGCATCCGACGAATCAACCTCGCCGTCCACGGTCGCCTCATCACCGGCATCGGCGTTAGCCTGCGCGTTGCCTTCGTCAATGCTCTCGCCTTCGGGAGTTTCGTCTCGGGGTGGGAGAACGGAGTCGCGCGGATCATCTCGCGGGGGCCGGATGATCACACCGACGACGCTCAACTGCGACACGTCAACGAACGGACGAACGGTGGCGACCCGAGCCAACTGTCCGGCGCTACCGGTGATGTCCGCGACCTCGCCGATCGGGATCCCAGGGGCGTATGGACGCCCTCCGCGCGACCCGAACGTCACGAGCGCGTCCCCGATGACCAACTCGGCTAAGGGATCGAGAAGTTGGAAGTCCATCGAGTCTTGCCGCCCGGTTCCCGAGACGATGCCGATTTCCTCTGTTGTTGCCACCCGTCCACCAACGGCTGAGGACACATCCACCAGCAGCACGACGGTCGACGTCGTCGGGTTCACCTTCAGGACCCGGCCGACCAGGCCAGCACCGTTGATGACCGTCATGTCCTTTTCGATCCCGTCGAGGGATCCGGCATCAATGCCCACGGTCCAGGCGAAGTCCTGGGCCGGACCGACGCTGATCACCTCCGCCGGCGTGACCCGGTACCGCCCGGTCGAAGAGACGCGCAGCAACTCGTCCAGGGCCCGGGCGCGCGCCCGGTCGGACAATGTGGCGGAAAGTTCCTCGCTGAGCTTCGCGTTCTCTTCCCCGAGTTCGGCGATCTGGCTTGCTTGATCACGCCACGTGGAGTACGAGGCGCGCGCTCCGCTGAACGGCGACACAACGACGTTCACACCCTCTTGCAGAACACCGACGACGGCGCTCGCGGCAGCGCGAGCACTGGACAGAGGGCCGTCGCCGCCGCGCAGATCCAAGATCACGAAGGTCAGCGATGCGACGAGCAGTGTCGCGATCGTGATCCTGATTCTGCGTGAGGGCATGTGTCGAGTTTTCCTCGTTCGATCAACCGAGCCGCAGCGTGCGGCCTACCGTGACTATCTTCGGGGTTCGGGGACGAGAACCTGCTGGAGCGCCTCGAATTCCTCCACGCACTTACCTGACCCGAGTGCCACGCACTCCAACGGGCGCTCAGCGACGATGATCGGCATTCCAGTCTCGTGCCTGAGCCGCTCGTCCAATCCCTGCAGTAGTGCTCCGCCACCGGTCAAGACGATGCCTCGGTCCATGATGTCGCCAGACAGTTCCGGCGGCGTTCTATCCAGCGTTGCTTTCACCGCGTCGACGATCGCGTTCACCGGCTCGTCCATCGCGCGACGGATCTCCTCGGCCGACACCACGATCGTGCGCGGTAGGCCGGTGACGAGGTCGCGTCCCCGGATCTCCGCGTGCGGTTCGTCCGGGCTGGGGAACGCGGAGCCGACGGCCACCTTGATCTCTTCCGCGGTGCGCTCGCCGAGCATCATCGAGTACTCCTTCTTGGTGTACTGGATGATCGAGTTGTCGAGTTCGTCTCCGCCGACGCGAACCGACAGGCTCGTAACGATGCCGCCGAGCGAAATCACCGCGACTTCGGATGTGCCACCGCCGATGTCGACGATCATGTTTCCTGTCGGCTCGTGGACCGGTAGCCCTGCGCCGATAGCCGCCGCCATCGGCTCTTCGATGATGAAGACCTTGCGAGCACCGGCGGCGTAGCCGGCGTCCTTGACCGCGCGTTGTTCTACGCCGGTGATGCCCGACGGAACACACACGATCAGTCGAGGCTTCGCCAAGTAGCGGCGGCGGTGGACTTTCTGGATGAAGTAGCGAAGCATCCGCTCGGTCGTGTCGAAGTCGGCGATGACGCCGTCCTTGAGTGGTCGGATCGCCACGATGCTTCCCGGGGTCCGGCCGATCATCCGCTTGGCTTCCGAGCCGACGGCGAGGATGCCGCCGGAGTTGCTGTTGATCGCCACCACGGAGGGCTCGTTCAGAACGATGCCGCGGCCACGCACGTAGACCAGCGTGTTCGCCGTGCCAAGGTCGACGGCCATATCGCGGCCGACGAACGAGGTGCTGGTAGCCATAACGCGACCTCTCTACGGGGAAGTAACTTTTAGCGCCCGGGGGCGCTGGGCTTCAAGGCTACCCCTCACCTGTTCGGCCCGTCTTACCTCTAGCTCCCGGAGCCTGATCTCGCGTCGTTCCACCCAGCCGGCCTGGGCGTCCACCGGGGCGAGCCCGAAGGCCTCGGTGACCACGGCTCCGAGGTCCGCGCGGTAGTCGTGACCGTGGCTGCGGAAGTCACCCGGGCTCACGTCGGTCGCGAACAGGGTGTCGACGAGGACCTGCGCCCAGGTGACGCCTATCCGCCACTGCATGTCCGGGGGCACTCCCCTCCCCTGGGCCGGCGACAGCCACGTCGGCCGGGTGTGGGCGAGGTCTGATCGAAATCGCACGACCGGATCTCCGTCGTGTTCAAGGAACCACACGCGCGGTGTCGGGCGCTCACGAAGCACCTGCTCTATCTGCGCGGGTCTATCCAGCGTGACCGCGACGTGGTCGAACGCTCGATGAACGTCGTCGTAATCGACGCCCCCGGGTGTGCCGACCCACAACGCGGCGTCGATACCAAAACGATCGAGATCCGCGACGCCTACAGCAAGAGCGGCCTGTTGCACTTTCGCTCCCAAGCTCTCCCCGAAAAGCAGCAATCGCGGTCGCGCGGATCGTTCGTCGCACTCCGCGGTGATGGCCTCCAGCAACGCCTGTTGTGTGCGGCGCGCAAGGTCGACTCGGTTCAGCGACAGGAAACTTGGCAGCAGCCCGTAACCCACGGCCACCGATGCACAGTCACCTCGGGAGAGGAGTTCTACGACATCGACCGGGGTGGCGTTCGCGTAGCCCGTTCCGGCCGGAGCCTGAATGACGAGGTGGGAGCGGTCGAACGCACCCGTTCGGCGCAGTTCCGCCATTGCGAGATCCACCCGCTGCTGCACGCTGGCCCCGGCGTCCAACCCGACGAACACGCGAATGGGATCGGCGATGGGCTCGGCTCCGGTGACGAAGCGGACGTCGTCACCGGTGGTGGCGGTTCCGACGTATCGCGCGCCTTCGCGGCCAACTCCGCGCGGATCGACGAGGGATCCGGGCCCGGTCGACACCAAGGGGCTCACCGGGGGTTCGCGAAATCCGGGGTCGAGGTCACGGGCTGCATTCGCGGTGTTGGTCAAAAAGCGCCTGCGCGCGACGACGGTTCCGGCGACGAGGCTCGCCACAGCGACGCTCGCGACGCCCACGCCAGATGCCCGAGCGCGGTCGCTCTCAGCGGCGGAAACAGATCGTGCGAGGCGAAGCACAGACCATCCGACCAACGGTGGGCCGACGACGGTCGTGGCACCGAGTCCGGTGAGGGCGACGGGAAACAACGTGCGCACACGACTTGGCCACTCCATCAAGGAGGGACCGATGATGCGCACCTGTGCCTGCTAGCCCAGACCTACTAACCCAAAGCGGGGAAGAACAGCGCAATCTCTCGCGCAGCCGACTCCGGTGAGTCCGAGCCGTGCGTGACGTTCATCTGTGTTTCGGTCGCGAGGTCACCGCGGAT
>MDSV01018573.1_pt1 | contig 12883 bp, 13 predicted proteins | sample 810851 | NCBI WGS metagenome assembly MDSV01 (sample SAMN05326640, study PRJNA326480) | marine metagenome | isolation source: seawater | place: Atlantic Ocean: North East | collected 2012 | reverse complement strand
GCAGTCTCATAGGCCGCTTCTGGGCTTGAAGTAAACCAGCTTTTCGCATCTGCATAAGGGAATAACGTAGGAAGTTCTTCGTAAAACTCTTCATCGTAGGCCACGATAACGGTGCAAGGTGCTGTCATGGTTTGCTCTACGTTACCGCTAGAAAGGCAAGGTTTAAGTTTTTCTCGCCCTTCATCTGACGTAATAAAAACAAATCTCGCCGGGCTGCAATTTGCTGATGTCGAGCCAACTTTCACTAAGTCATAAAGCTGCTTAAGCAAGGCTTTCTCTATCGTTTTATCGAGCCATGTAGTGTGCGTGTGTGCACCGCTAAAAAGCTGGGCTAGACCGCTATCAGTAATAGGGCCTTTTGTTTCATATTCAGTTTTCTCTGATACCGTCATTTCAATGTCTTTCCAGTTTTCAAATTGTTAGGCAGTGTCTTAGCCACCCAGGTATTGGTTTGAGCGCGTTTTTTTAGGCTCGTTATATTTATCGCCTAAGCCATGCGCTGTAAGTATTCCAATACCAATTTATTAAATGCCTCAGGCATCGTAATGCTTGATGCATGACCGCCATATTCCATTACCGATAGCTCTGCGTCAGGCATAGCTTCAGCTAGTACTTTTGAGCGCTGCCACGGAACCAGGGTGTCGTCTTTATTTGCCAGCGCCAGTGTTGGTGTCGTAATGCCCGCTAATTTGTCATCGATATCGAACGCACTTAGAGCGCCAATACGAGCTAGCAGGTTATTTACATCGGGAAAATGATTAAGTAGATGCGCCTCTTCATCGTCTAAGTGCTGTGCATTAGCCGCTATCCAATCAGGGGGATACAGCAGCAGCGCCTGCAACTGTAGATACATGTCTTTCCTATCCGCAGCGAGTAAAGCTTTACGTATATCAAAGCAACGCAGCGTATGCGGGTTGGGGCTGCTCCATGCGTTTACTAGCACTAAGCTCTGCAGAAGATTGGGCTGAGTTAACCCAAGTTCTAACCCCACCAGCCCTCCAAGCGCATGGCCGACCAGATGACACTGCTGCACTTCAAGTTTTTCCAGCAGTGCAGCAAGTTCATTTGCCATATCCGAAATGCTGTAGTTCGCTGGCAAGTCTCCCACACTTTTGTGGGTTCCAAACTGATCGTAAGTAACAACTCGGTAGTTTTGAGTAAAATCAGCCAGTTGGGGCTGCCAAAACTTAGCGGCCCCCCCTAGCCCTGAACTAAAAACAACAGTTGGCGCGTCGGGCGATGTCAGGCCGTGTATCTCGTAATGTAGATTGTTGCGCTCTTCGCCGTTCATATGGGCGCAGCTTGCCTGCTTATCAGAAGGCATAAAGCTCACCTACATAAAACCAATGAGCACAATTAACGGGAAGTCCAAACATAATCGCTTACCCAATGTGTGCTGTAGAGGCAATTTCAATTAAGGCTTCAGGCTTCACCAGCCCAACCTTTATGCAGTAACGTGCTGGCTTTTCACCTGGAAAGTACTCGGCGTATACCTTGTTTACCGCAGCGTAGTTGTCCCAATCGGTAATAAAAATTGAATTGAAGGTGACGTCATCCATTGTGCCGCCGGCTTCTTCAATGACACTTTTTATGGTTTCTAAAACATGGCGAGTCTGCGCTTCGGCATCCCCTACGTGCACCACGTCATTGTTTTCGTCGAACGGCAAAGTACCTGACACATACAAAATATTGTCAGCCATAGAGCCCGGAACAAAAGGAGCTATTGGCGTTGATGTACCCGCTGGAATAATGGCTTTCTTTGGCATGTTCTTATCCTTTTCATTGCGCTATAAATGCACCGTTGCCTAGCGCCTATAAATGGTTTATTTCAATTTGTGCTAACTGATTAATCGTGTTGTTTTTGTCTCTGTAGCTAGTCGAAGCTAAGTAGAAAGCGTCTAACTCGCTCCTTCAAATACTTCGCAAAATTGCGCCGTTGTAGACACCCAACCGAAAAACGTTTGTATATTAAAAAGAGACGCTTCGTGAATATCGGGCGGACCTGCTTGATAAGCGGCGTCAGCGAGTACCACTCCGAAATATTCCAGATGGAAGCCATCGCGCAGCGTAGACTCCACGCACACGTTAGTAGCAATGCCGGTAAATACTAAGTTTCGAATACCACGGGCGCGCAGCATGCTGTCTAAATTGGTGTTGTAAAAACCGCTGTAACGGGTTTTCGGGATAACGATGTCGCCGGTTTGAGGTTTTAGCGCGTCGACAAGCGCATAGTCCCAAGTGCCTTTGGCAAGCAAACTACCCTTAAGCTCTGGCTGTTTACGCATGGTTTTAAGGGCGTTAGATTTATACCAGTTCGGCGAACCCGGGCCGCCTGCTTCTTTATAGTCGGCATCCCAACCATTTTGCAGAAAGACAACCGGCATGCCCGCAGCACGAGCGGTATCAAGCACCTTGACGGTATTTTCAATAACAGGCGCAGTAGTAGATACGTCAAAACCAGCTCTGTCTAAATAACCGTTTTTACTGGCATAAGCGTTCTGCAAATCCACAACTATCACGGCGGTTTCAGATGGGTTTAGGGTTAAAGGCTCAGGTTTAGCCGGCAGTACGGGCTGCCCTGTTTGGCGTGCTTGAAAGCACCCCGATACTTCAAATACTTCACCGGCAGACATTAGGCTGCTCCCGATGTGCTAAGCAAGTGCTGACGGGATTTCATTAACGGCTGAATTTTCGTACCAAAATCGTCCATGCCTTTTAAGAAGTCATCAAAAGTCAGCAATACGCCTTCACAACCTGGCACTGTGGCAATTTCATCTAGCATAGAAGCCACCGATTCGTAAGACCCTACCAGCGTGCCCATATTCAGATTTACCGCTGAGGTTGGGTTGGTCATATCGCGAATATTAGTGTCTTTACCCGATTTCTTATCAGCGGCCCCTTGCGTTGCCATCCAATCTAACGCTGACTGATCTTTACCGTCTTTGTAGCTTTCCCATTTCGCCATGGCGGCTTCATCAGTTTCATCGGCAATAACCATGATGAGTACAGCAGACCCCACGCTGCGACCGTGTTTTTCAGCCGCTTCGGTTAAGCGCGCTGCGGTGGGAGCAAATGCGGTAGGTGTATTCACACCTTTGCCAAAACAGAAGTTATAGTCGGCATGACGGGCCGAGAAATCCATGCCAGCTGCGCTTTGGCCCGCACAGATAAGTGGAATTTTTCGTTGTGGTTTGGGCAGCATGCGACAATCATCCATTTGGAAATGCTCGCCTTTAAAATCGCTTTTTCCGGTTTCCCATAACTCTTTTACTACCTGAATGTATTCATCTAGGTATTCGTAGCGGTTACCGAAGAATTCATCGCCCGGCCACATACCCATTTGCGAATATTCAGGGCGCTGCCATCCGGTAACAAGGTTGACCCCAAAACGGCCGTTCGAAATAGAATCGATGGTACTGGCCATACGCGCCATGATCGCAGGTGGCAAGACGAGTGTGGCAGCTGTGGCATATAGCTGAATTTTTGAGGTCACGGCGGCAAGGCCTGCCATTAACGTAAACGACTCTAAGTTGTAGTCCCAAAATTCGGTTTCACCGCCAAAACCGCGCAACTTGATCATAGAGAGCGCGAAGTCCATATCGTACTTTTCTGCCTTCATTACAATCTCTTTGTTGAGATCGAATGATGGTTTGAACTGAGGCGAATTTTTCGAAATTAGCCAGCCGTTGTTACCAATCGGAATAAATACACCTATATCCATGTTGTTCCCTCTGCTTGTATGCGTTTTAAGCGGTTAACCCCGCTTTTTTTAAGGTTGCCGAATTCAAAACATTGAAGTGGCGGTATACATAGTGAACAGCATAAAGCAGGCCAAATTATTAAATTAATAAAATTCAGTGACTTAAACAATTTCACAGTTTAAATTGGACCCATTGGTTCAAAATGGAACACCAAGTCCAGTGCAATTGAACTTAATTGGTGCATATTTGTGCGAATGGGTTTATAGCAACGAAAACTCCACGTAAACTAGGTATCAGATCGCGAAGAACACGGTTAAGAAGAGATGAGAAGTGAGTAAACCTGAAGGTCACGTAAATACAAAAACAGCAAGAGCATTTAGCCCTACAACTCAAAAGCGGCGTGAACAAGCGCTTCAAGAAAAGCGCACCCGAATTATGGATGCAGCGCTATCATTATTTTCAAAAAACGGCGTTAGCGGTACGACGGTAGAGCAAGTATCCGAGTTAGCGAATGTCTCAAAAAGTAACTTGCTTTATTACTTTAAAAGTAAAGATGGATTGTACTTATCGGTTATCACCCACCTGCTGGATGTATGGTTAACGCCCCTTCAAAGCTTTTCAGCAGAACAAGACCCTATAGAAACCCTAAGCAACTACATTAAAGTAAAACTTGAAATGTCGAGAGAGAACCCAGCCGAATCTAAGCTTTTTTGTATGGAAGTAGTACAAGGTGCGCCACTTTTAATAAAAGAATTAGAAACGCCGCTTAAAACATTGCTGGATGCAAAAAGCGCCGTCATTAACGAATGGATAAAAGCAGGTAAGTTAAAACCTGTCGACCCCATACATTTGATATTCAGCATTTGGGCCATTACTCAGCATTACGCCGATTTTAGCGTGCAGATAAAAGCTGTAACCGGAAAAGACTTAAGCGACCCGGTTTTCTTCGATAGCACACTAAGTAACATTCAGCGCATTATTTTAGACGGGCTTAAGCCTTGATAAAAATCCAATAAACTAGGGGGACGCTCAATGTATTTTGTTCAGATAAGACATGCAGTAGGTCGTTACAATTTTTGAGTGAGTACTAAGAGCCCCCTACAAAGGTAATAAAGACGAACTGTCTTTTAAAAAATTTTTAAGGCGCTCAACATTGGTAATTGCTATTCCCCCATATCGTTTCTCTATGAGTTGTAAGTCATACAACTTAGTAAGCGACTTATGTGCGGTAAGTACTGTTACTCCAAACCTCTCTGCATAATCGCTTTGCCGCAGGGGTATGACGTCACTTTGTGAGGTCAAATATGACTGGTAAATCAACTTTGCGAATTGAACGTAAGTGGGTAGACGTCGAATATCATCTAGCCTTTCTAGCGCCGCATGAAGCTTTATTGCGAGTGATCGAGAGATAAAGTCAGAGATTTCGGGATGCTGGTTTATAAGAGAACGAAAAGCAGGTTCAGGGATCTGCAATATCTTACATTGGGTTAGCGCTTGTGCATGGTGGGTTCTGGCAAGTGAAGCATATAACGTAAATTCTCCGAACGTATCTCCGCGTTGCAGTATGGTGGTGATTTGATAGCTGCCGTCTAATCCATAGTTACCTATTTTAACATCTCCCGCCACTACAATAGACAACCCTTTATTCTTGCTTCCTCTATCGTGAATAGTCGAGCTAACTGCATAGTTTTTTACCTTTCCAAAGGGTATACAAATATCGAGGTAATCGTCAGGCATGACCGTCTGCTGTATACCGTGAATGTAAGACATGCTTATCAAATCTATATAAGTATATATTCTGTGATGTTAACGAAATGTAAATTCACTCTCAACAATCTTGTGGTGTGAGTGATTACTATGAGTTATCAATGGGCAATTTTGGCTGTTTTCGTTACGTTCGCTTTGCTGGAAGGGAAGAACGGTAAGTTATTTAAAAAAGCGACAGAAGTCAGCGATGATGGAAAAGTAGAGCTTATCGGTACGTTACTATTATTTACCGTAACACAACCTCTGGTTCTCTTTTGCTCTGCCGCAATAATGGGGTTAGCATTCCCCCAATTTCAGGGAGTACTTGCAGATTCCTCTACTCTCTTGCACTTAGCGCTGCTTTTAATATTTGATGACATGATGCAATACTGGTGGCACAGGCTTTCGCACTCAACCCGATTTCTCTACAACTTACACCGAGCCCACCATAACGCTAAGTACATGAGTGTTCGTATTATCTACAGAAATAACTTCTTCTATTACTTATTTATGCCATCATTATGGTTTTCTGGCGCGCTAATCTATATGGGATTGGGTTGGACCTACGCCTTTTATTTAGTGGTTAAGCTTACTGTGATAACTGGCGCTCATGCAGAATGGAAGTGGGACAAAGTACTGTACCGTACACCTTGGTTACATCCTATTGCCTGGATGGTTGAACGCACCATATCCACGCCTTCTACACATAGTGCGCATCATGGATTGAAAGCAGATGACGGCGTGACCAACTACAAAGGTAATTATGGCAACCTATTGTTCTTTTGGGATATGCTCTTTGGCACTGCAAAAATTACGAGGCAGTATCCCAATGAATACGGGATTGAAGGTATGTTCTATGCCAACTGGAAAGAGCAACTAATATGGCCGCTTTATAAAACGCCGAGAAAGCCAAAGCAGCTACAGGCTCAATCCTCCAGTGCCAATTTACCGGAACTAAGCTCAGAACAACAAACCATGCAGCAGGCTACGAAGAGCAACGCTTGATGTGGCTTTATCAGGTTATGTGGTCAGAGTAATGACTCTGCCCCCAAACCTATTACGTTCGTGATAAACTTACGGCTTGAATAAAAACAGAGCAGCGACACGCTATGAACCAACAACCTAATAATCCGCTTCACGGTTTAACTTTAGAGAAAATCGTCACGCAACTTCACGAACGATATGGCTGGGATGGATTGTATTACCGTATCAAAGTGAACTGCTTTAATAACGACCCATCTATCAAGTCATCTCTTAAATTCTTAAGAAAAACACAGTGGGCAAGAGATAAAGTAGAGCAGCTTTACATACAAACGTTCAAACAGCCTGAATAGCCCTGTTAGTCGAAGGGTCTCATCTAACTATGACAATAGCCTTGCGTTTTTTTACTAGCTACTCACCTCTCATGTACTACACTTTATAAAGGGTCTAATGAATAATTTTTGAATGTTTTGATTTACAAGGGATGTTGATATGTGGGGTAAAAGTAAGCCGGAGTGGCTCAAATTTTTCTTTCTACCGTCCTTTTTCTATTTCTACTTTACCTTTCCTGTTTCTGCTATCGATTGTGAAGAAGCGAAGGGCACATTGAATGTGTCATTGCTTATTTTTAGTGTCGAACAACGAAATGCCTTCGAAGAAATGGCAGCAAACTTTTCAGCACAATGCCCCGGTATAGATATTGTTTACTCATCGTCAGATGATACTGGCTACAAGCAAATGACCGGACTGTGGTTAAGCGACAACCCTAATCTAGATCTCATGGTATGGTTGTGGCCTGTTGAGCTAAAGAAGCTCATTGAGAGAAAGTTGATAGAACCTTTAACGTCTCTTTGGACAGAAACAGAGCTTCAAAAATATCCAAACGAAATGAAAGAATTGATTACTCATGAAGGAGAGCAGTTCGGCGTTCCTTTATCAGTGGGTTTTTGGGGATTTTTTGCCAACCGAAACGTCCTGCAAGAATTTAAAATCAATCGTCTTGAAAATATTAGCGATCTGCTTAGCGCATGCCGAACACTGTCTCGAAATCAAATTGTTCCTATCGGTTTAGGATTAGAAGAAAAGTGGCCTGTTCTGGCACTGTTTGACTATTTAAATCTCAAAGTAAACGGGCTTTCTTTTCACAATCAGTTACTGGAAGGAAAAATAAAATTTACTGATAAAAAGGTGTTAGCGGTACTTCAATTGTGGAGAAAAATGATTGATAACCAATGTTTTCTAGAAAGTGCTGATGAGTACTCACAAAAGCAAGTTCTCCCATTACTGTATCGCGATAGAGCGGGAATGGTTCTTTCCGGCAATTTCGTGATAAGCCAAATTCCTGAGGCCGTATCTGAAAAGCTCAAATTTATCCCTTTTCCTTTTGTGGATAAAAACGTCAGTCAATTTGAAATTGCCCCAACCGATTTTCTCATTCTTCGCGCAAGCAGCAGAAAAAAATCACTTGCTAAAGTATTTTTACGATACGTAGTTCAAGATGATGTACAAACCCTACTCAATAAAAGGCTTAATTTTCTACCCGCACACCCGAATGCTCAAATAAGTGATGTGAGCTTTGTTCAACACGGTAGCTTAAACTTAAAAAAGGCCGAAGGAGTAGTACAGTTTTTCGACCGCTCTACGAGTAAGGATTTTTATCAGCCGCTCAGTGACATTCTCGTAGACTTTATGGATACAGGAAATGTAGACAAAACAGCATTAGAGATGGAAACAGTTAGACAGCGGCTCTTCGATTCATAGGAAGTTTAGAGCCGCATAGCTTTATAGTTAAATAAGTTCAGCTTCTACGCATCTTTGTAGAGCGTCGTTATCCACTTCTCTTCATTGATGAAATTCCAACTCCAATCAGCCCATTTTTCATCTAAGCCCATCGCTTTCACTTCATCAAGGGTTTTTCCGTCTTGCTTAAGTGCTTTCACGTAGTCAAAAGTTTCGCTGATCATAGCTAAAAACGCCCTGTATTCTTGCTTATTGCTAATATCGCCGTGACCTGGAATGATAACCGTCTCGTCATTTATTTTAGTTAGTAGCTGCTTTACTGAGTCCATATAGCCTACGACATTGCCACCTGCGCCTTGGTCAATGTAGGGAAAACGACCGTTAAAGAATAAGTCGCCTGTGTGCATGACATTAGGTTGCTCGAACCACACTACGCTATCGCCATCGGTGTGGCCGACGGCTAAATGCATTACGTGAAGGGTTTCACCATTAAAGTAAATTTTAATCCCGTCTTCATAAGTGATGGTTGGCAGGGCTTCGGGTTTTACTTTTTCATCGTTAGCTAGACGAACACGCACATTTTCATGGGCAAGAATAGTCGCACCTTTGTGACTATGAAAAAACGCATTAGAGCCAGTGTGGTCGCCGTGATAATGGGTGTTTATTACATATTTGGGTTTATCGCTGCCTAACTCCCCAAGCTGCGCCGCTATTTTTTCAGCAAGTGGCGCAAATTGATCGTCAATGATCAAAACGCCGTCTTCCCCAGCTGATACGCCGATATTTCCGCCAGCTCCTGTAAGCATGTGCACAGAGCCCTTAATCGCTGTTGCTTTAACTTCGACATCGGCAAACCTATCTTGTGCAATTGCAGGGTTAATCGTTGAATAGACCAAAGGGCTAGCAGCAATAAGTGCAGCCATGACATGCGCGCTAAAGCGAGGTGCAGTTTTCATTATTATTTCCTTGTAGAAAGTCTGTTTAAATAAGACCTCTTACACTATGACCGAATTTCACAATTAGATCATTTTTTCATCATCAGGAATATCACCCACATAAGCAAAGCGAGGGAATGTTTCCCCATCCCTTTCTACCGATTCTACAAACATGTCGAGAGGGCGAACCCACAGCGCTTTTTCACCGTAACACGGCCGATATACCACTAGCTTGCTTTCATCTTCCGAATGGGTGGCCACCTCGTATACATCGTATAAATTACCTTTGTAGTGTTTATAACGACCGGGGGTTTTGAGTTGATTTGAGTTCATAATGTTCTTCATTAAAAGAGTAATAAAATAGCAGCCGTTGGCTGCTTTGTTTGAGTGCCGCAGATAAAATGCCTTGGCTGCCAAACCACTAGCCTGTGCTTTCGCAACGCAAGGTGACATCAGCGGTCTGCCCCACAATTTCACCGCGCTAAGTATAACAAGCGACTACGCCGGGGCTGCAGCGCACGAGCATTAAAAAATGCATGATACCTTTAGCTAAATCTGTTCAAAAGGCAAAACCAATTGCTGAGTTGATTGATCGGCCGCAAGCCCTATGTGCACGCCCACAAGACGGATACCTCGCCCTGTTGCCCGTTCAAAGGCTTCCTGCATCAATGTGCGAAAGTAAGCTTCATTTAGGGTTGCGCAGCGATGTTCAACCGTGGTTAGCTGGAAATCATTAAACTTGAGCTTTACACCCTGGGTTCGAATACGCACAGGCTTGCCCGTTCGCTTCTTATGATTTTCCATTCGTTCTTGAAGCTTCTCAAACAGGTGCGGCAAAAAATCGAGGCACTGATTGAACGTGTGTATATCTTCGTTTAACGTGCGTTCTACGCCGATAGACTTGCGTTCACGAGATACGGATAGCTCACGCTCATCGATCCCGTGGGCACGCTCCCACAATACACTGCCGAATTTTCCAAGCTCTTTTTGAATGCGCTCAAAAGGATACTCACGAACATCGTTGCACGTATTTAAGCCCATGCGCTGCAGCTTTTGCATAGTCACTTTGCCAACGCCCGGGATTTTTTTTAGCGGCATGTCGCGCACAAACTCATCGAGCTTGTCTGGCGTTATCACGCAAATGCCGTCCGGCTTGTTTTCATCACTTGCTACTTTTGCCACAAACTTACAGGGCGCCACTCCTGCTGAAGCGGTAAGACCTAGTTCGGTTTGTATACGAGCACGTATCTCTTCAGCTATTAATGTAGCGCTGCCACCACAAAACTCACTGTTGGTAACATCTAGGTAGGCTTCGTCTAATGATAGAGGCTCAATTAAGTCGGTATAGTCAGCAAAAATCTTACGTATTTTTTGCGACTCGGCAGCGTAAACATCCATGCGCCCTTTTACTAAAGTGAGGTTTGGGCATAGTTTCAGGGCATACGCTGTAGCCATGGCTGAACGTACACCAAATTTGCGGGCGGGATAGTTACAGGTAGAGATAACGCCACGACGGTCGGCACTGCCGCCAATGGCAATAGGAATATCGCGCAAGGCTGGGTTGTCGCGCATTTCAACTGCGGCGTAAAAACAATCCATGTCGACGTGGATAATTTTTCGCATTACCTGCCTTTGATCTTTAGCTTTAAAAGTAAAACTGTACAAAAATACAGTATATTATTAATAGTGCTGAATTACACTATCTAATCATGGCTTCTAAATCGAAGTAATGGCTAGCACTTATATTTGAAGGCAGTGCTAAAAAACAAAAAAGCGCTGTCGATTTACTCTAACAGCGCTTTTAAATATTAAGCCAACGAGAGACTAAGCATTACAAAATTTGATTTTGTTTCCACTCGTTTAACTTTTTCTGGCGGGCTTCTTCTTTTTCCATGCGCGACTTTTTGCGATCGCACGGTTCTGGGCAGTCACAGGCTTTCTCAATACCTAGTGCGCCTAAGCCACCACAACTTCCAGAAATCGTTTTTTTCTGAACTAGGTAACCGATGGCCATAGCCAGAACCATAGTAAGAAAGAAACCAAAAGCAAGAATGAATGTAGACATCGCTACCCCCTAATTATGAACTGTGACCAGTTTATCAAATTCTGGCGACGCATACTCTTCAAATCCGTCATCTGTGCGACGAATGAGAAATACGGCAAGCTGTTCTTGCTCTGCAACCGCTATCGCCTGTTCCCATCCCATCACATTAAACGCAGTCGCCAAACCATCTGACGTCATAGATGATGGGTGAACAACTGTGACCGACACCAAGTTATGGGAAATTGGTTTTCCCGTTGTGGGGTCGATTAGGTGCGAATAACGAACACCGTCTTCTTCATAATAGTTGCGATAATCACCGGATGTTGCCACTGCGTTAGTACCAATAGACACCACTTTTTGTACAGCGCGCTCAGTAGTAACCGGTTTTTCGATAGCAATAAGCCATTCACTGCCGTCACCACGTTCGCCTTTCACGCGCATTTCACCGCCTATTTCCACAAGGTAGTTTTCAATACCGTGCTTTTCAAGGATCTCTGCCACTTCATCAACGCCAAACCCTTTAGCAATGGTAGATAAGTCGACGTACAACATTGGGTGGCTTTTCTTTAAGCCCGTCGGCGTGGTTAATAGCTTCTTATATCCTACATACTCTCGAATCTCGTCGATGTCTGCCTGGCTCGGTACTTTTTCAGGGCGCTTTGTTGGGCCAAAGCCCCATAGGTTAACCAGTGGACCAACGGTTACATCGAGTACGCCGCCACTGAGGTTTGCCAAGCGCAGTGCCTCATTTACCACGGTAAGTGTATCTGGCGACACAGCAAAGTTATCGGTGTAGCGGTATTGATTAAACCTTGATAACTCTGATGTAGGGTCATAGGTCGACATCATCTTATTAACGTCAACAAGACGGGCGTCTATTTCAGCCTGTAAGCCTTCTACCGGCGTTTCAGCTACAAGGTATTTCACATTGTAGGTAGTACCCATAGTTTGGCCCTGAAGGTGTACCACAGGCGTTTTGTCATCGCTACAGCTTGCTAGTAAAAGAATACCTATAGCAAAAAAAGCGAGAAAAATTCGAATTGCAAATCGAATCACATTGTTGTCCTTACTAACATGTACACAGCCTTGAGGCGAGATGTACGTTGCGCGTTAAGCTTATACAAAAAAGGGGCTTTCGCCCCTTTTTTAGATTGCTTGTTAGCTTGGTAGCTTAGCCACCGAAGTCATCTAGCATGATGTTTTCGTCCTCAACACCTAAATCTTTAAGCATGTTGATTACGGCCGCGTTCATCATCGGTGGTCCACACATGTAGAACTCACAGTCTTCTGGTGCAGGGTGATCCTTCAAGTAGTTCTCTAGAAGTACTTGGTGAATGAACCCTGTATAGCCTTCCCAGTTGTCCTCTGGTTGAGGATCAGAAAGTGCTACGTGCCACTCAAAGTTATCGTTCTCTGCTGCTAACTCGTCGAAGTCTTCTGTGTAGAACATTTCACGAAGTGAACGTGCACCGTACCAGAAGCTCATCTTACGCTTAGACTTAAGACGACGAAGTTGATCGAAGATGTGTGAACGCATTGGGGCCATACCAGCACCACCACCTACGAATACCATTTCGTTTTCAGTTTCTTTCGCGAAGAATTCACCGAATGGACCAGAGATAGTCGCTTTGTCACCTTCTTTCAGGCTCCAAATATACGATGACATTTTACCAGCAGGTAGGCTTAGGTTATTAGGTGGCGGCGTAGCAATACGCACGTTCAACATAATAATGCCT
>MDSV01183229.1_pt1 | contig 12885 bp, 9 predicted proteins | sample 810851 | NCBI WGS metagenome assembly MDSV01 (sample SAMN05326640, study PRJNA326480) | marine metagenome | isolation source: seawater | place: Atlantic Ocean: North East | collected 2012 | reverse complement strand
TTTATCTCATTAAATATATGTGGGGGAAGTCTTTTGAACTCTGTTGCAGTTCCATCTGGATTATCTTGAATCCATTTCTCCGTAGCCCCCATCATCATTACTTTTTTAACAGCTCCAAGTATATCTTTTTTGGGTGCATCAATGAATCCCAAGGCAGGCTTATATGCAGCCTTAGCGTTTCCGTTATATGATAGATTTACAAGTTTCTTAAATTCAGCAAGTATGTAGTTTGAATACTCACTTTCTTGAAATTCTTTTAAAACATTGTATGGATAATGGACAAGATCAAACTCACCTGTTTCTTTGTCTTGCCAATTGCCAGCCCAGTTCACCTGCATCTGTCCTTTGCTGTTTACGGGAATAGATATCTCAGAGCGTCCATGTTCATCAGGCTCTGGAAGATTAAATCTTATGTGTTTACCCGGAACAATCTCAACATCCTCAAAGGATACTCCATAATGTTTAAGCGCAATTGCCAGGGATGCTGAAGGGAAAATTCGATTCTCATAAAGACCAACTAGTGGATACTTTCTTTGTAGACCATCGGGATCAGGATCAGATTGGAAGAAATACACACCTGCTGAACTTTTGATAAGAGTATCAACAACAGTCTCTATATCATAGAAATCAAACAGGCTTGAGTATTTTTCTCTGTCTACAGTACGAAATAAACCTTTCTCTTCGAGCAGCTTTAGTCTTCTTTCCATAACATCAGATCGCTTTTTGACAGATTCCTTTTTCTTTGACTGCGGTTTGAAGCTCTGCGCGAAAATTATATTTCCTGCTCTTTGGGAGGCTCTAGCAAGGTCATTATCAGGGTCAGGAAAAAGATCCTTAACCTTTTCCATAGAAAGTAGAGAGTCTGAAACGTTATTTAAAACCTTGTACTCAAGCTTTCGTTCGCTGTCCTCAATGAAATAAACATCAAAAATAAACGCATCTAATCTATGTTCTGCAGCGAGGTTCACAAGAGGGATATGTTTCTCACGACTCCAAGGATCCCACTTACCCTCTGTTTGCAAGGCTCTAACATCTATATCTGCAGTTGCAATGTCTGGGCGTGTTTCCATCATGCCTCTGCTTTTAAATCGCATATCTAAAAGGTTGTGCTCAAAATTATCATAAAGATCCAGGAAAGAAAGAATCGCTACAATAGAAGCAACTCCAAATGCTATGATGATGTATGGTAGATTTTTTTGCATGATTTATTTATCCAACGACGTTAGGGGTAATAAATATCAACAACTCTCTTTGCTCTTTATCTATCGACGTTGACCGGAACATTTTACCGATAAATGGAAGCTCGCTAAGAACTGGTATGAACTTTTTATTCTCTATAGCATTTTCAGATATCAGACCTCCGATAATTACGGTGTCTCCAGTATTTACTGTAACTTGCGTTCTAACTGTTCTTCGAGTTGCTCTGGGTTTATCCGTTGAAACTTCTGCTGCTGACAATAATGCTTCAACTGATGCGTTAACCATGAGAGTAATTCTATTTTCATCATTAATTCTAGGAGTTACTTGCAAATCAATCCCAACATCTTTTTCAGTGATCTGTCTAGTATTTAAATTTTGATTACTAAGATTAGAATTTGTAGTAACTCCCCCTGTGGAGGCGATCTGATTCTGACTCTGGTTGTTAAATGAATTTGATCTATTCATGTTACTTACAGAACCTTCAATATATATTGTAGTTGTAATCTGAGTTTCGGCAGAATGATTATCTAATGTTGTTAGTTGAGGACTAGCTAAAATTTTTGATTGCCCCCTCGCTTGCATAAGTTTCCATGCTTGGCCAAATTGTAATGGGTTCAACGTAGCAACAGTCATGTTGCTTAATTTGAACGGAAGAAGGGATCCTGTAGTGTCTGGAATGCTACCAAGGACAACAGGTGTATTTCTTGACCAATCAATCCCAGAACCTTGAGCAGAATCGACTCCAGATTCTATGAAACGAACTGAGATATTTATATTTGCAATGGGTTTATCCAATTCTTCCACCATGGCCATGACACTTGGTATGTTTTCTTGAACATCAGATATTATAATGATATTTGATACTCCAGTATTTCCCCCAGCCATAACTACTGGAGTAAATGATTGTACTTTACCCTGGTCGGTTAAAACAGCTCCTAATGGTCCCGCTAAATCGTCCGAGTTAACGTATTTCAATTTATGAATAACTGTTTCGAGCTCCCTTACAATTTCAGTGTCTGAACTTTTGACAATTATAATGTTCTCTTGAGTGAAGTAACTGTATCCATTGGGTTTTAAAATGACATCAAGGGCTGCTTTGATTGAAACATTTTCTAGATTAGCAGTAATGGTATCTTTGACTGCAGGGCTAACCACTATATTCAATCCTGTCAATTCTCCGATTAACATCAAAACACTTTTGATATCAGAATCTTGCATGTTTATGGACATTTTTTGACTCAAATCATAGGATTGACCATCTTTGTCTAAAAGTCCAATGCTATTACCAAAGGAAAAAGCACATAAAAGAGCCAAAGTGATTATTTTTTTATTATGTACCAACATCTTTGATAATCCTGGTTTTGCCTACCTTAAATGTTATTTGTTCATTCTCAATTTTTTCAATTAGGGCATCATTGATAAGGTCTCCTTCTCTAAAGATTTGGCCATTAATTGTAACAAATGCTTTTTCTCCCATGACTACAGCTGTTTTAATTATAAGTCCGTCGAGAGTAGCTATACCAGCTTCTTCAGTTAACTGAGGAGTAGACTGATTGGCAGGAAGCAAATTATTAATAGTAGGTGGTTCATAAACATCTACAAATGGATTTCTATCCCAACCTTCTAACGACAATAGTTCTTCTGCAATTTCTGAAAAGTTTTCGTTGGCAATAAAACTATTTTCTTGTGACTTTTCTTTATTGCTCTTGGCTTTCCTTGCTTCTATTCTCTTTTTTAAATCGATTGCTCGTTGCTTACTTGCCCCTGCAGTTCGAGGGCGCCTTGTTGGTTCTTTTGATGCAACAACAGTTTCTTCCTTCTTATTTCGATCGATGTAGTCGTATATCGAATAAGCCAAAGAAATCGCTAGGCCAACGGATAAGAATTTTAGTCTTGGTGTCATAATGCTACAGCGTCTAAACTACCTCAAAAATCACAGTATCTAAAATCTTTTTATCACTATCAGTTATCTCAATTCTCCAGGTACCCTTATCTGATTTTGCTACTTGTCTTTGAGAAACAGCTGGAATTTCTCCACCCTCCCTAACTCTAATTCTGACTTTTGCTTTCAAACTGCCATTCATGTACCAGACATGGTAAATATCTTTATACTTCCCAGTATGATTATTTAACAGTGAGTGACAGTAGACCTTACCAATGTCTGATGGAAAGCGTTTTCCAGGGTAAAGCGGTTGGTTATTTTTAACCTTTTTGCAAACTTTTGAATTAAGAATTTCAATTGTTTGAGATGACAATTGTACGTCTTCTGTCTTTTGCAATTTGACATCTTCTTTTTGAACTGGTTTATCTTTACTTTTAACTTCAACTTTAGTCTTTTGGATTTCTTTCTTAGTTTCTTGTTTGTCCTCTACATAGGCAACCTCCTGTGTTGATTCCTCAACTGGCTCAGTAGCTGGTTCGAGCCACATTTCTGGAACACCTTCTATGCTATCGGGAAGACTTGTCTTTTTTACATCAATAACACTAGCAATCTCATTTTCTTTTATATTATTTTGATTGTCAACTTCAGGATCATTTTTCACTACTTTTTTAATTTTAGGTATGATATTCTGAGCAACTTTCCCCCTTTTAACTGTTTTAAAGTACGCAAAACAAATAAGACTAATTTCCTGAGCTCCTCCAGCTTTCTTTTGATTGATATCTATATTTACTGCTGTTAGCCTATATTGCCCATTCTTCATTGATTCTAGTAATTGACCAAAATTCAAAAAAGAACCTCTAAGTACAATATCAATTGGAACTTTCTCAATAATAACTTCGTCACCGTTTTCTGGCATAAGCAGAGTTTTCCTATCAATAGTTGCCTTAGATGCTGAAAAGTTTTGCACTACAAGTCCTTTATTAATTACCATAGTGTAAATATAATCTATGACACTATCATAGAGCCTCTTATCAGGAATTCTATTTATAATTGTTTCCAGCTCATCGCTTAATAAATTCCATTCAGATTCTAAAGAACTCATTTTCGCTTTTAGTCTCTTGGACTTTTTTATATTTACAGATAAGGACTCTTTTTCACGTCTTGTTTTACTATACTCCTCAGAAAGCCCCTTTTGTATTAAAAAGTACCAGCATATAAAAACTAGTGTAAACCCACCAAATACGGCTCCAAATAGGTATTTTTGATTTTTAAGAATTTTATCTATCATATCACACACTTCAGCAAGAACTGAAGATTCTCTTTTCCTTCAATCGATGGAGATGCTGATTCAATAATCTCAACGTTTTGGAAAAGACCAGATCCTCTTAGGACCCCAACAAAGTTATTAAAATGATCATTAATTAAGTATGAATTAGCGTTTACATTGCCCCCCAAGCGAACAATTCTTAAATGTTCATCAACTTTAGTAACAACTTTTACAAGGTCCCTTCCCATTTTTTTATATCCCTGTTTTTCCCACCCCTGCTGAAAGTTCAGCTCTTTTATCATAATTTCTTTAGGAGTGTAATAGCTAAGAAATTGGTTGATTTTAAGAATCCTGTCAAAATACTGAATATCATACCCAAGAACATCTAGTTGTTCTTCAATACTAGCCTTGTTTTCCTCAAGTGATCTGTAGTCGTCTTCCACAAATGAAAAATTAGGATTATCACTTTTCATTGGTAGCACTTCATTTTGAATGGAGTTAATACTTAGCTTAGTTGAGACGGATGTGACAACAAAAAAGATAAATGCCGCTGCAGAAGCTACTAAGCCAATTCTGTTTGCCCATCTGAGTGTTTCGTTTAGCTTTAACTGCTTTGGAAGCAAATTAATTGATGGCTTTAAATTCAAAGCTGAACCTATAGCTGCGGCGAATAGACTAGGGTGGTTATCAATTTCTAAATCATCGAGGCTGTCTACTATTTCAAGATTTCGGAATGGATTAAGATAACGTGTATTTAATCCAAAAGTGCCTTCAAAAAATCGGTCTAAAAAAATAATTTCGCCTGATGAACCACTTAAAAGCACATCTGTACTTTCTGTAATTTTACAATTCTTCCGCATACCATTGACTGTTCGATCAATCTCTTGCCTCCAACTATCAAAAACAGGCCTAAAAATATCATCATATTGCCCAGGACTGACATTTTGCCCCATTGCTCTTAAGAATGACTCAGGTATTTGAAATCCCTTCCTATTGGACCAGTTATCTAAAGATATACCATTATCTACCAAAGAGTCCGTTAGATTTTGAATACCTAAAAATAAAGGTTTAACCATTATAATCTCAAATTTATGTATGCTCATGATAAAACTATCTTTTTCACCCAAATGAAGTATTAAAACATTCTTCTTTTTTAGTTCTGGATAGTTCCAACTAAATGCATTAAAAATAGATTGCGAGAGAGGATACCACTTCCTTAATTGCCACTCAAGTTCTTCAGTGACAGTTGTCATGTCGGAAATAATCGACCTTTTTGCTGTTCCAACATAGAAGATATTTCTTTTTCCAGGCAAATGATCTATCAAACACTCTTCGATTGGATAGGAAAGAACCTTTTTGATAGTCCACTCTATAATCTGATTTTTTTCCTTTTTATTTTCTTTAGGTACAGGAACCATATGCATCAAAATCTTATCGTCATTTATTGAAATAGTAATGGTATCTTTGTTTTCAACCGATTTTATGGATGAACTATATCTCTCACCCATGTTTATTAATTTCTCTTCTAAGGAAGTAATAGCTTTGACACACAGCTCTTTTAAATCAAGTGGGTCCTTCGAAAGGTTGAGGTTTTTGTTTTCAATCCAATTCATGTCAAGTGCCAAAAGAGTCTTCTTACCGTTATTTTCAAGTATCACAGATGAAAACATTCTCCCTGCATCGATGGAAATACCTGTATATGTTTTATCAAGTGGAACATAATTAACTAGAGGTTGCTTGATATGCGGAGGGTAACTTCCTTGTGTTGGAAGAAATTCGTCAAATTCATTTTTTTCAATATTGGGCGGAGATGCAATTCCCTCTTCATTGGCAGCGTTATCAACACTTTCAATTGTGTCAGAATTAGAATCTTTGTTACCATCATCATTTAAAGCTTTTGTAATTGGTATGTTGTCATCTATGGTTTCTTTATTAGTCTCAGTCCCCATTTCTGGCGCATCGCCTCCTATCCAATCATCATTGTCTAAATCATCTTTGCTTGAGGGAGAAATATCACTTCCCTTAGTTTTATCTTCGTCTTTACGCAAAACGTCTAATAGTTTATTTACAGCAATCTCATTATAATTCTTTTTCTTTTGCTTTAATAGTCCACCAGTATCTAGTTTACCTGACATAACCCTCTGAACCATCTCTTCATCTATATCTGTCTTATCCTCGCTCATCATAGTCAATAAAAGTTGATGACAAAGTTGAGTTACTTTTCTTGGGTATCCTTGAGTATTCTTGTGTATTTTGATTAAAGCTTTTTCATTAAACCAACTTCCTCGTATTCCGCCAGTTACATCAATTCGGTGATCAATCATTCCTTTCATGTCTTCTAACGATATTGGGCCTACTTCAAAATCAAAAGATATTCGATCTTCAAAGTTTGGATATTTGTGTATCATTGCACCCATTTCAGGCTGGCCAAAAATTATAAGCTGAAGGAGCTTGAAGTCGTCAGTTTCAAAATTCAATAGTGTTCTAAAAACGTCAAGCATTTCCCCAGGAAGATTTTGTCCTTCATCAACTATAAGAACAAGTGTTTTCCCCTGCTCAACCCCTACTTTCAATAAATGATTTTCTATAATATTTCTACAATCTTGAACCGACTCAGCGGAATCTCTCACACCAAACAATTCAATGATGTGCTTCAAAAGTATTATCTCCGATTCAAACTTCGGGTCTAGTATTAGATAAAAATCAAAATCATCCGATTCATCTTTGAAATTTTGGATTAATTTTCTACTTATGGTTGTTTTACCAACTCCAATACCGCCACGTATAACGGATAGACCGCGACGCATGCGAATTGCAAGCTCAAGTCCCTCAAGGCATTGTCTGTGTTCAATTGCTGGGTAAAAAAGATCAACGTTTGGCGACGTTGAGAAAGGATCAGCGTTCAATCCGATTGAATCAAATAGATTCAATTAGTCCTCTCACCATTTATTAAAACGAAACTGTAAAATAGGTCCAGACCATAAAGACCGATGCAATAAGAAGGCCTATCCCAATTATTATTCGATGTTTAAAAAAGAAAGCATCAGTCATATATAGCTTGTTCGCGGTGCGTTCCGCCTTTAAAATTGTGCTAGGGGAAGCTAGTAGTAAAACTCCGAATATTCCTGCGGTTAATGCAATGATTAGAAAAATTACTTCCTTCAGTGGATTAGATGCGTAAGTGTATCCGAGGAATGCTGATGCAATTAGCATTCCAATTCCTAAAGGTATGCGATTTTTTAAAAGGGCAGTGTCCGTCATAAAAAGTCGATTTGCTTTCTTCTCTGCTTCTAGGATCGCTGAGGGAGCAAATATCAAAAGTAAACCGAAAATAGCTGATATTATGCCTATGCTTAAAATAATTACCATGGGGTTTACCATGTCTACGACCTCCGCTTTCCTAATTCCATTTTCCTAGATTGCATAATATTATCCCAATAAGGGTTATAGCAATCCCTCTATGAAGATGATTAATTTAATGAAAAATACACAGAAACATAACCTTCTAGCTGACTATTCTTTTTAATGTATTATCAGATTTTAAGAAGTACCCTGTCCAGTGTCTCTACTAATTGACAAGCATTTTGAAAATTGAATATCATCGGTGGCTTTATTTTAATGACATTATGATCAGGTCCATCTGCGCTAACAAGAACACCGAACTCTTTCATTCTATTAACTATTATATCAGCAATCTCTTTAGATGGTTTTGAATGATCAGATCCTTCCATTATTTCAACCCCTAGAAAAAGTCCTTTACCACGAACATCTCCTATCTGTTCGTGTTTTCCTTCTAAATCTTGTAACATCTTAAAAAGTTTTATACCGACTTCTCTTGCATTTTTTTGCAATTCTTCCTCCTCAATAATCTCTAGAACAGCTTTTCCTATTGCACACGAAACAGGATTGCCGCCATAAGAGTTGAAATATTCCATTCCATTATTAAACCTGTCTGCTATCTCTTCTGTAGTTACCACTACTGAAAGCGGATGACCATTGCCGATTGATTTTCCAAGTGATACAATATCAGGGACTACATTTTGACATTCAAATCCCCAAAATACATCGCCAATCCTGCCAAATCCAATTTGTACCTCATCTGCAATGCACAATCCGTCATTGGCTTTGACAAGATCATAAGCTCTTTTGATAAACCCTTCCGGAGGTATTAATTGCCCTCCGCATCCCATTATTGACTCCGAAATGAATGCGGGAGGTTTCTTAATCTTTTTTAAGATCACTTTCATTTCTTCAGCATACTTTTCCCCGCTGTCTTCGCCACAATATTTACCTCTAAAAGGGTCTGGAATGGGAAGTGCATGCACATTTTGAGGGGGTCTAATTCCACCCGGCCCGTTGTACTTATATGGGCTAACTTCAATTAAGGAGATTAAATGACCATGGTATGCTCCATCAAGAACAATTGTTTCATTGTTTTGTAAATAATTTCTAGCAAGTCGCAGAGCCAGATCGTTGGACTCGCTTCCCGAATTTGTAAAAAAAACCTTATTTAACTTATTGGGCATCTTCTTTATCAATAAACTTGCGTAATCCAGGATGGTCTCATCCAAATATCTTGTGTTTGTGTTTAACTTTTTTAATTGTTTCAAAGTCGCTTCAATAACTTTTGGATGACAATGCCCAACATGCTGAATGTTATTTGTAGCATCTAAAAACTCATTACCTTCAACGTCATAAAGATATTGCCCACGACCTTTTATAATATGTAGTGGTTCATCGTACGATAAGCTCAAAGAGGGACTCAAAATCCTTTTTCTTTGTTTTATAATATTATTAGTAGTATCAGTCATTAAGTATCTTTTTTCTGATCAAAGAAAGGTTTTCGAGCCTTATTTTTCTTAAAAAGTTCCACGCGGGCGTTTGTGATATTGTTAAATAGTCATTATTCGGGAACAACGTACTGCGCCACGAAGCCATAATCACGCTAATACACAACCGATTACACATGATGTGCAAAATAGAATGTACCTCCTTTCTGTCTAAATCAATTAATGACAAATAGCCCATTAAAAGAGATTTTAATGATTCATATGTGCTATCTTCTAAAATAGCTACATAAGCCATGCATGTGGCGATTTCAACGCACCTGTTTGAGAAGACCATATCCCCCAAATCAATAATTCCTATAATGTTATTATTTTTATCTAAAATGATGTTATTATCATTAGCATCATTATGTATCACACTACGTTTTAATCCACTTAAAACTGGTTGCGTATTTGTTTCAAAATCATGTAAAAAATAGTTTAAAACATCTCTGTCCCTTTTTGATGAAACATAAGGCAAATAACCTTTTATCAGGTCAGTACGGGCTGCGTCCCATAAAAAAGACCTATTAGCTCCCTCATGACTGAATTGTTCAAGTGATCTTGTGAGTCTTCCAATAAATTCACCCAAAATAAAATATTCGTTTGTCTGCAAATTCTTTTCACATAGGAAGCTGCCGGTATAATATGGCATTAACCTTACTTGATATGCCAAATCCTTATTCTTGATACATTTTGCTCTTTGTAAAGACTTTGGTACTAATAATGTATTGTCATTTTTCATGATGTATGTTGCAGCTGCATCCTGGAGCTCAATAACGGATGTTTCCTCTGCAGAATTATATATTTTCATAACGTAACTATTAGCATCGTCTCGTACATGGAAAACTTGATCTCGATCACTGGGGAGCTGTTCTAGTGTTCCTGAGATATCAAATTTATCTTTAAGTAAGGTTAATGCTTCGTTGTTTGAAAAAGAAGGTGGAGGCGTAGTGAATACTGAACTCATACGGATTAAAATTAGTATTCTAAGCAGGGTTAATCCATCCTATTTTGTAACAAGTTGCAACAAATGAAAATATTCCTATGTAAAAATATGTGACACCTATCGTTTTTTTTATTAATTTTGGTAAAATTCCGGGGTAAATCACTTTCCTAAGTTTGTAGGGGATGATATTTTGATTGATGTCAGATAAAAATAAACGTTCAGTTCTTATTGTAGATAACGATATTGCAATTTTGAACAATCTTGTACAAAGATTCAAGAAACTCGATCTTATGCCCATCACTGCAAAGGATGGATATGAAGGTTACAGCCGCGCATGTAAAGAACACCCTGACTTCATTGTGTCTGAAACATTGTTGCCGAGTATGAATGGTTTCAGAATTGCACGATTACTAAAATTCGATGATAGGTATAAGAATTCTAAGGTTATATTGGTCACCACGAATGACATAGAATCAAATAGGGATCTGTTTGAATCATCGGGTGCAGATGAAATAATTAGAAAACCATTTCGATTTAAAGAATTAATCGATGCTATGAATATTGGGGACGAGGTTTGAGTATTCACGAAGTAATATTACTATTTTTTCTTTTTTCTATTGGTTCTTGTTTTGGAAGCTTCTTAAATGTTGTAATTTATAGAGTACCGAAAAAGATGAGTATAATTCGCCCTGCTTCACATTGTTTTGCATGTAAAGAGCCAATTCGAATCATTGACAACATTCCAATTTTTGGATACTTTAAATTGAACGGAAAATGTAGAAATTGCGGAGCTGAATTCGCTAGCAGGTATGCTTTTGTTGAGCTCATTACTGGAGTTTTCACTCTGTGTATTTATATGATATATGGTTGGAATGATACATTTTTAGTCTATCTAAGCCTTACTTACTTGTTAATTGCAATGACATTTGTTGATATTGATCATTTTATTATTCCAAATGGCTTTGTTATTATAGGACTCTTGATCCTCATTATTTCAGTTATGATGGATTGGGTGGCTATTGATTGGCAGGATGCCATGTCAGGTGCATTTGTCTTTGCAGGATTTTTATTTGCAATTGGCCTAGTAGGTCAGTTTATTCTTGGTAAGGAAAGCATTGGATTTGGTGATGTAAAGCTTGGACTTGTTTTAGGTGGCTTTTTAGGCACTGAGTATTCTATTTTAGCACTTTACTTAAGCTTCGCTATTAGTGCAATAGTTATCTTTGTTATGCTGGGTAGTAAATTAATTGATAAAAATGCTAAAATCCCCTTTGGCCCCTACCTCGCAGCGGGAACATTGATTGCACTATTTACTCAAACGCCGTATGGAGGTAATTATATTTTGAACTGGTATTACACAACTATGTTTTAACTATGAATTTTCAATCTAGACAACAACTAGGAACAATTTTGCTTAACGCAGGCAAGATCGATGAAGATCAATTACAGGCTGGATTGAGAGCTAAGCAGGATGGGGAAGGATATATAGGCGAGACTTTTATAAACCTTGGTTATATCAGTGAGCGTGACTTAAACGGTTATCTTAGTTATCAACTAAAAATTCCATATCTACAACTTGCCCACTACCAAATAGATAAATCATTGATGGACTTGTTCCCAGAGCGGGTTATAAGAGCCAAAGGCTTCCTGCCTCTCTTCCGATTGAACAATACGATGAATATTGCAGTATCTGATCCAATGAACTCAGATCCAATTAATGCTGCTAGAGATATATCTGGGTTGAAAGTTGAGCCCGTAATTGCAATAGCATCCGAAATAGATAACGCCATTGACCTGCATTACGGCATTTCAGGATTTGTTGATGTTGATTCTACAAGTGAAAATTCAACAAAAATATCAGACCTTTTCGATGAGGCACATATTGTAGAACTCGTTGATAGTATTATTACTCAGAGTCAAAAGTACGGATGTTCGGATATTCATATTGAGCCGCGCGAGCAAGATATTAGAGTTCGTTTTAGAATAGATGGTAGACTACAAGACTTTCAATCACTTCCCAGCGATATTCATACAGCACTTGTATCTAGACTTAAGATTATGGCGAATATGGACATTGCTGAGACACGTCGCCCTCAGGACGGGCGAATTTTATTTAATTCATCGAAAGGAAGACTGGATCTTCGCATATCAACTTATCCAACATTATATGGTGAAAAAACAGTTTTGCGTCTGTTAAATATATCTGAAGCTTTGCATTCTTTTACTGCATTAGGATTTGAAAATGAATGTGAAGAGAAATTTAATAGTATGCTTATTGGAGGTGAGGGAATTATTTTAGTATCAGGTCCAACAGGAAGTGGAAAGACAACAACGTTGTACTCAACTCTAAACAAATTAGAATCTCCTGATGTAAATATCGTAACAGTAGAAGATCCCATTGAATACGACCTCGATAATATTAATCAAGCTCAGATAAATACGAAATCAGGTGTGACATTTGCTTCCGCCTTAAAATCAATACTTAGACAAGATCCAGATATTATCATGGTGGGTGAGGTTCGAGATGAAGAGACTGTTGAACTTGGTATCCGAGCAGCATTAACCGGTCACCTAGTCTTCAGCACAGTGCATACTAATGACGCAGCTTCGGGGTTTACAAGACTTCTCAACTGGGATGTTGAACCATTTCTTATAGCCTCTACTGTTAAAGGAATCTTAGCTCAAAGGCTGGTTAGGCGTATATGCGTAGAGTGTCGCAAAGAATATGAGCCTACGCCTGAAGAATTAAACATGATTGGAA
>MDSV01171346.1_pt1 | contig 12885 bp, 10 predicted proteins | sample 810851 | NCBI WGS metagenome assembly MDSV01 (sample SAMN05326640, study PRJNA326480) | marine metagenome | isolation source: seawater | place: Atlantic Ocean: North East | collected 2012 | reverse complement strand
TGGTGGATTATTATTTAAAAATCACTGTGGTATCGACCCGGCTAAATTTCACTTGGGCTTAGTGAACTCTCTTAATTTGCGAGGGGTGCCAATCTTTGAGAACACACCAATTCTTTCAGTAAGGAGAGAAAATGGCGGCTTTAGAGTTCGCTCCAAATGGCAATCCTTGTTTGTTAAAAAAATAATAATGGCAACTAATGGGTATACAAAAGATAATTTTCACTGGTTTCAAAGAAGAGTTTTTCCTCTACCAAGTTTTTTGATTGCTACTGAAAATATACCGGGTGATTTGATAAAAGAATTGTGTCCTGGGAGGCGTATGATGGTAGAGACAAGAGCACAACATAACTACTTTAGAGTAAGTCCTGATGGAAAGAAAATCATTTTTGGTGGTCGCGCTGCTATGAAGCCTATTGATTTATGTACTGCAGCCAATAGGTTAAAATTGTCTCTCAATGATATTTGGCCCGAATTACAGCGATATAGTGTAACGCATGTTTGGTCCGGAAATACTGGTTACTCATTCAATCAGCTTCCTCATGTAGGTCAGACGGAAGGAATTTTTTATGCAATGGGTTTTTCTGGGTCTGGGACAGTTTTAGCTCCTTATCTGGGTGCAAAGGCAGCATATCTGGCACTTGATGATCCGAGAGGCCGCACACCCTATCAAAAAACACGTCTTAGAACTAGTCTTTTACACTTTACGTCCAAACCATATTTTCTTTCTGTCGCAGACTTTTGGTATAAAAATGTCGTTGATAGATGGGAAAGTCCTAATAAAAGAAAATAGGCCACTTTTTATAGTGGCCTATTTTTAATCATCCTTGCATTATTTTATTTTTCTATATTTTCATATTTTGATTTTTCGATTGCATCGCCCCAAAGTAGTACAACAATGCATATAATTATAGCAATCATGGTATAGAAAAAAGGAGTAACGCCACCCCAGCCCATGAACATGGCTCCGTCTACAACGCTCCAAGTTGCTTCTGAATATGGAAATCCCATTTTTTATTCCTTTCCAAATTAATTTTAATTGTTTGGTGGTAGGGATGCCGGTATACCCTCTGGGTATGCGGCTGCTGGAACTTTCACTGGATCCAGCCCTGCCAGTTCAGCTGGTTCAGGCGTCCGCAACATTCCTAGTCCACTAAGTAATAGTGATACGACGTATCCTGGGATCAGCCCAAGTAGAACGAAAACCCCAGCGCCTACTAGTTGCCCTAAGAAGGATATTGTTGCCACTTCCCCAGCAGCACCTTGAAGAGCTGGATAGCCTGCACCAAAAATTCCAAGTGCTATAACCCCATAGATACCAATAGTTCCATGAACCGTTACAGCACCCACAGCATCGTCAATACCGAGAGACTCTAGTATATCAGCCGCTGGTCGTAAGATTACTCCTGCTACAAATGCAACAATGAAGGTGGTCGCTGGAAAATAAATATCCAAGCCTGATGCTACCGATATAATACCTGCAAGGGCTCCTGACATCATCCAAAAGGGATCTCGTGTAATTATCCAAGCCCCAATTATCCCGCCTGATATACCCATAAGTATATTGAAAGCTAATGCAGATAAATTCATTGGAGTACCATAAATTGTTGCGCCAGTATGAGAAAACCAGCTCCAACCTTCACCAGGTAAAATCATACATGCCATTAAAAAGCCCCAAAATCCTACAATAATTAACATTAGGCCTGTTGTAGTTAATGGAATATTATGACCAGCTATGTGGTTTGCAGACCCGTCTTCGTTAAATTTGCCAATTCGTGGTCCCAAATTGATCAAGACACCGAGGGCAAAGAATCCTGCCACAGCATGTACAAGACCAGCAGCGCCAAAATCGTGCACTCCAAATTTTGTAACCAACCAGCCATCGGCGTGCCATCCCCAAGCAGCTGCAACTACCCATGCAAAGGAGCCAAGAACAATTGCAAGAATGACGAAACCCACTGTCTGAATTCGTTCAATTACTGCTCCCGACATTATCGATGCCGTTGTCGCCGCAAATAATGCAAAAGCTCCCCAGAAAACACCAGAGGCATTATCTGCTATATTTGGTCCCATATACTGGGCCGATTCTCCCCAGCCCCACGCAATAGCGCTAGCGTATTCAGCTCCTGATATTTCCATGGGTCCCATTGACAGAGACAACCCTGTTGGGAAAGCCCAGTATACCCACCATCCGAAGAACCAGAATGTTGGTATAACAAATGCAAACGCCAGAATATTTTTTACGCCTGACGAAAGCACATTTTTCATTCGTGAGGCACCCATTTCATAGGCGAGAAAACCAGCATGAATTAAGACCATCAGTGGTATTGATAAATAATAGTATGTCTCAGCAAACATAGTGTTTGTAACGCCTGCCGAGGCTTCAAGATTTGCAAGTCGCGCCGTTAGTTCGGCTATTTGCTCTTCCATAGTTCCCCCTAAATATTGTTATTTACAAGATCTTAATACCAGATTTAGGTAAATTGCCAAATAAATAATTAAATTTGAACCAAAAATAGACCTCTCATAACTAAAGGTTTTTTTTGCCAAGAATAATTGACAATGCTTCTTTTTCAAAAAATTAATGGTATGAAGTAGCATATTACAAATTTTTTTTGCTATATAGAAGTCTTTGCTGATACTTTTGTAATAAGATGAAAACTTTAATTGAGAAGGAACTGACAATGAATATGGATCTGGCGTCTTTTGCAAAGGAAAAAAAAGTCAAATATTTTATGATTAGTTTTACTGACATTTTTGGTGCGCAAAGAGCAAAATTAGTTCCTGCGCCGGCAATTCAAGAAATGCAAATTGAGGGGGCTGGTTTTGCTGGTTTCGCGACATACCTGGATTTGACACCTGCACATCCAGATATGTTCGCTATTCCTGACGCTTCATCTGTTATCCAGTTACCGTGGAATAAAGAGGTTGCTTGGGTTGCAGCAGACTGTAAAATAGACGATAAGGAAGTGGCTCAAGCACCCCGAAACGTTTTAAAGCATAACCTCGAGGCATGCCAAAAAAGGGGGCTTAGGATCAAAACGGGGATTGAAGCTGAGTTTTTCCTTATATCCAAAGACGGAAAGGAAATTTCAGATTCTGCAGACATAGCTGATAAACCATGTTACGATCAACAAGCACTTATGAGGCGCTACGGTGTGATTTCCGAAATCTGTGATTATATGCTTGAATTGGGTTGGGGTCCATATCAAAATGATCACGAGGATGCTAATGGACAATTCGAAATGAATTGGGAATATGATGACGCTTTAAAAACTGCAGATAAGCATTCATTCTTTAAGTTTATGGTAAAGTCAGTTGCAGAAAAGCACGAGTTGAGAGCAACCTTTATGCCTAAACCATTTAAGGGATTGACGGGTAACGGCTGCCATTGTCATATTTCGGTGTGGGATAAGGCAGGAGAAAAGAATACGTTTTCTGATCAGGCTAAAGAATTTGGCTTGTCGGATTACGGGCGTAACTTTCTCGGGGGACTTATGTCCCATGCCAAGGGCATGGTGGCAATTACTAACCCGACTGTAAATTCCTATAAGCGCCTAAATGCTCCGAGAACAACTTCTGGTGCTACGTGGGCTCCAAATACTGTCACATGGACTGGGAACAATCGTACGCATATGGTTAGGGTTCCGGCCCCTGGACGATTTGAATTACGCCTGCCTGATGGAGCAGTAAACCCGTATTTACTGCAGGCTGTCATTATTTCGGCTGGACTAAGTGGTCTCCAAACTAAGGCAAACCCAGGAAAGCATTATGACCTTGATATGTATTCAGAGGGGCATTTGGTTAACGATGCACCTCGCTTGCCGCTAAATTTGTTGGATGCTCTGAGATCATTTGATTCGGATACCAAACTAAAAAGCTATCTTGGCGAGGAATTTTCACGAGCATTTTTGAAACTAAAGCACGCAGAATGGAATGCGTTCGCAGCAGATTTTTCAAATTGGGAAAAAACCAATGCTTTAGATGTGTAAAAATGGATCCATCCTCAGGGAATTGGTGAATAGGACTGCCGATATTGTCATTGACAGTACTTGATGAAAGGAAGCGTATGATCGAGAATGAAAAAGCAATTTTGGCTAACTCGCTCTGGAGTGACTCATCAAATGAAACAGTACCTGTCGAGTGTATGCTTTCGACGGAAAGGGTTGATATTGCGGTGATTGGTGGAGGGTATTCTGGTGTTTCGACGGCGTTGCACTGTGCTGATTATGGGTTAGATGTCTGCTTAATTGAAAAGGAAACGATAGGATGGGGTGCCTCTGGCCGTAACGGAGGACAGGTTATTCCGGGACTAAAGGAGCTTCCGGAAACAATTTTTTCAAGTTTTGGACTGGAAATGGGAAAAAAAATAGTCAATTTGGCGGGAAACGCGCCCGACTATGTTTTTAAACTTATACGAGAAAATGAAATTGATTGTGGGGCTGCTCAAAATGGTTGGATAAACGCGTCTTGGGGTAAACGTGGGCTAATGTCGAACGAGAATGTTTTTAGGCAGTGGGTTAGCCAGAGTGCCCCAGTTGAACTATTGTCAGCTAGAGAGGTTTGTTCGCTTATTGGTTCAGATACTTACTCAGGTGGTGTTGTTGATTTTCGCGGTGGCAAATTGCATCCGTTAAATTATATTTTGGGCCTAGGTAAGACTGCACAAAAAAAAGGGGTAAAAATTTATCAAAAAAGTCCTGTTTTGGGAATAGACAGGTATAACGGGTTAAATAGAATACATTGCCCTGGAGGACTAATTATGGCGGATAGAGTTGTTCTTGCGACTAATGGTTATGGGCAAAGAGACACTGGAACAGCAAACAAAAATGTCATAGCGGTACAATCAGTTCAAGTAGCGAGCTCTCCACTATCAGACAACGTTTTAAAGACGATTTTGCCACAGGGCCATGTTGTCTCTGATACTCGTCGCTTACTTAATTATTTCAGAATAGCAAATGATGGACGTCTTTTAATGGGAGGGCGAGGTGGAAGCACCAATGCAAGTACTTTAAAGCAGATTAAAGAACTAAAATTTTTGGCACGAGCAATATTTCCCCAGATTGGAGATATAGATTTCAAACATGTATGGGGTGGAAATGTTGCTTTGACACTCGATCATTTCCCACAAATATGCATGCTAGAAAATGATATAATATCGTTATCCGGATATAATGGAAGGGGGGTTGCCTTAGCAACTGTATTGGGTAAAGTGGTAGCCGACTTTTTGAAAGGAGTAGCGTCCGAAGAGTTGGAATTCCCCATCACATCATTGACTGCTATCCCGTTTCCCAAGTTTCAACAGTCTGCTATACCAGTGGTTGCTTGGTATAAAAAAATCTTGGATAGGATGGATTGATAAAATAAAAAAAATAGCTTTATTGGTTGACAGAGCGTCCTATCGCATGAATGTTATGTCTTATTATTTGTAATTTATGATATATTCTCTGAAGGAGGGAAAAATGCGAAAAATAAAACAGATCTTGTCGTTTGCCGTGATCGGTGCGGTGGGTTTCGGCGCCACTGGATTTGCCGAAGATAGTATCCGAATAGTGTCATGGGGAGGCGCCTATCAGAAAGGTCAGTCCATAGGAATATTTCAACCCGCGGCAAAAGCAATGGGAATAACTGTCAAAGAAGATACTTATGGTGGTATTTCAGACGTCAAATTGATGGTTAAGTCTGGTGGCGACAAATTTGATATGTTTTCTAGCGGTGCTGGAAGTTGTGCGTCAGGTGGTGCAGAGGGAGTTTTAGAAAAATTAGATTATTCCATTATAGACGTCAGTAATCACATTCCGGGCACATGGTCTGAGTATTGCGCGGGAGCTGATATTTTTTCCGTGGTTGCTGCATGGAATACTGATACCTACGGCGATAATGGACCCAGGTCGTGGGCCGATTTCTACGACGTAGAAAAGTTTCCTGGAACAAGAGCAATGAGAAGCAAAGTTGACGCCCAGTTAGAGACTGCTTTGCTTGCTGACGGTGTTCCAATGTCCGAAATATATAATGTATTGAGTACTGAAGAAGGAATGGATCGCGCTCTTGATAAAATACGTTCAATTAAAGATCATATCGCAGTTTGGTGGACTTCTGGTGCGATGCATGCGCAATTAATGAAAGATGGCGAAGTTGATATGACAACTGGTTGGAACGGTCGCTTTGATGTTGCAAAAAAAGATGGCGCCAATGTTGCCTATGATTGGAGAACGGGGATAATGGATTGGGAAGGTTACGGAATACCCAAAGGCGCTAAGAACAAAGAACTTGGTATGAAATATATTGCTGAAATGATGAAGCCCGAATATATGGCTGAATTTGTCAAGCATATTACATATGGTCCGACAAATACAAAAGCTTATGAGGGCGGCCTTATTGCTGATGATCTGGCTCGATCTTTACCAAGTCATCCGGATAACGCAAAACACCAACTGCTATTGAGCACAGAGTGGTATGCTAAATACAGAACCATTGCTGCAGAGAAGTATACTGAGATGATGACTGAGTAATAATAGGTAATTGCTTTGTAGTAACAGAGCAGGAGGGATTAGCCCTCCTGCTTTAAGCTTGTGAGAGAATCTTATGAAATCGAGCTCCTTGAATATAGCTATTAACGATGTGACCAAGACGTATGGAAATTTTTATGCGCTAAAGAATATTAATCTTGATGTTACTTCGGGCGAGTTTTTGACTTTGCTAGGGCCCTCTGGCTCAGGAAAGACAACTTTGTTAATGGTCCTTGCTGGTTTTACGAGTCCAGATTATGGAAGCGTCAAATTTGGAGAAGAGGAAGTAGTCCTTAAACCGCCACATTTGCGCGATATCGGGATGGTTTTTCAGAATTACGCTCTATTTCCACATATGAATGTGGAGCAGAATGTTGGCTATCCCCAGAAACTGCGAGGGGTAAATAAAAATGATATGAGAGAAACTGTAGCAGAGGCTCTTGCAACAGTTAAACTCGATGGCTTGGGTCATCGTGGGGTAAGTGAGTTGTCAGGAGGACAGCGACAGAGAGTTGCCTTGGCACGAGCAATTGTTTTTAAACCAAAAATTTTATTAATGGACGAACCTCTCTCTGCTCTTGATAAAAAGCTCCGAGAAGAGATGCAAATAGAGTTGAGGCATCTTCATGACAGTTTAAATATGACGACTGTATATGTAACTCATGATCAAAAAGAAGCTTTAACGATGTCTGATAGAATTGCTGTTATTAATGATGGGTCACTAATGCAACTTGGGACTCCTAATGAAATTTATAATAGCCCAAATAACGCATTTATTGCTGATTTTATTGGAGAGTCCAGCCTTATTTCCGTTAATGTAAAGAATAAGAAAGCGTATCTTGGAAAATCAGAAATGTTATTGAGTCATAGTGTTGATAAAGATGGTGAATACTTACTAGTCGTCAGGCCCGAAAAGTTATTTCTAGCTAAGAAGACTGAAAAAAATACAAATCTTTTTGGGGCCGTAGTAACGGAGTCAATCTTTCAGGGTGAAAGTCAGCTACTAGTTCTTAAACTTGAAGAAAAAGTTTATGGAAAGCAGTCATTGCAAATGAGAATTGCTAATGGGTTTGACTTAAAGGACAAAATTCCAGCTGTTGGTGATGAATTGATGATTGGACTTCGAAAGCTTGATAGCTTCATTGTGGAGTGATGTTATGGCTGTAGAAAGTGAACATTTAAATGAACAAGCATTAAGAAGATTAGACCGGAAGGAGCGATTCAATTTATTTGGTCTAACACTCCCTTATTTGGGACTGGTATCTCTTCTAATTATTATTCCAATAGGTTGGCTTTTTTACATGTCGTTTATAGGAAGGGACGGCACTCTTTCTCTTGAGAATTATACTCGAATGCTTGATAGCAAAGCGTACATACGAATATTTATTACAACTTTTAAAATTAGTTTTTTGACTACTGTCATATGTGCGCTAATAGGATATCCCTTGACTTACTTTATGTCTCAACTTCCGAAAAGGTGGGCAGGCATCTGTATGATTGGTGTCCTAATTCCGTTTTGGACGAGTTTGCTCGTTAGAACCTATGCTTGGCTTGTACTTCTGCAAAAAAAAGGACTTCTAAACAACCTGCTTCTGGATCTTGAAGTTATTACAGAGCCAATTAAATTCGTTCATAACACATCGGGAACACTGATCGGAATGGTTCATATAATGCTACCATTCTTGATTCTACCACTGTATGCGAATATGCGTTCGATTGATAAAGATTGTGTGAGAGCGGCGGCGAGCTTGGGCGCAACTCCATCCAGGGCATTTTGGACAGTATTTTTCCCTCTTTCGATACCAGGTTTGGTGGCAGGCTTACTTATAGTTTTTGTTCTTTGTCTAGGTTTTTACGTTACACCTGCCGTTTTAGGTGGTGGCAGAGTAATCATGGCAGCAATGAAGATCTCAAGTAACATTGAGTTATATTTTAGTTGGGGTGCAGCAAGTGCATTGGGTGTTGTGTTGTTAGTTGTCACAATGGCGATCTTATATATTGCGTCTAAACTAGTATCCATAGACCAGATTAGCACTCGGGGTTAACTGATGAGTTTTTTTAATCAGCAGGTTTCAGAAACACACATTCGCTTAAAAGATAGGTTATGGTTATATATACTTTCGATTATTGTTCTTTTTTTGCTTATCGTCCCATCTTTAATTGTAATTCCAATGTCTTTTTCGGATAGTCAATATCTGGAGTTTCCTCCGAAGAATTGGTCACTCAGATGGTATGAAAATTATTTTTCATCTGGTCAAGTTGGAATGGGTTTTAATGATTGGATAGGTGCTACTTGGACATCTATTAAAGTAGCGGTTTTAACTATCTTTGTTGCAACACCGATCGGCACAATGGCCGCTTATGGATTGATTAACAGTGGAAATAGAGTGCGGGGAATACTTTTTCCAATTATGATCTCGCCTATGATGATTCCAGTTATTCTTGTAGCGATTGGTCTTTTTTATTTTTATGTACAATTCAAAATGGTGAATAGCATACTTGGTTTAGTTTTGGGTCACTCTCTTGTAGCGATGCCGCTTGTACTTATCATAGTTTTATCAGCTCTAAAGAATTACGATATGAATCAAGAAAAGGTAGCACGTTCTTTAGGTGCTTCAAGAATTAGAGCATTTTTCGAAATCACCCTTCCTCAGATAAAGTTTTCAATAATTTCGGCATCGTTGATTTCATTCTTGACTTCGTTCGATGAGGTTATTATTTCCCTGTTCGTGGCTGGGGGTGATAATTCGACTATCACTCGTGCAATGTTTCTGGCTCTTCGGGACCAGATCGACCCTACAATAGCTGCTATCTCAACAATTCTTATTATTATCTCGACGAGTTTACTTATTCTCGTGCAACTTTTTGGCACGAAAAAGGATTAGAGCGATTTTAGAATTTGATTTGGTTATAATAGGTGCGGGATCTGCGGGTTCTACTGTAGCAGGAAGAATCGCAGAGCGCAGCAATTTAAAAATTTTAGTCCTAGAAGCGGGTGGAAGTGACTTTAGACCTGATGTGAAAGTACCTATTGGTTACGGAATGAGTTTTTTTAATCCAAAGGTTAACTGGTGTCACTCAAGCGTACCGCAAAAATATTTGAATAATAGAAGCTTGTATGTTCCCCGAGGAAAGGTTGTTGGTGGTTCAGCGTCGATAAATGCGATGGTTTACCTTCGAGGGTTACGAAATGATTTTGATGATTGGGCATCTTTCGCGAGCAACGACTTAGGGTGGGACTCTGTTTGTACAACATATGATGAGATAGAGGGTATCAGAAGCAATTCGGGCAGCAAACACATTTATGTTTCTAATGTATCTGATCAGCATCAAAAAATAGTCAAAGATTTCATTCAAGCTGGAGAAGGCTTAGGGTTTAGGCGAAGTAGTGATTTAAACTACCATATTTCCGAAGGTTTAGGCCATTATCCTATCAGCACACGAAATGGAGTTCGTTGGACGGCTGCTGATGCTTTTTTAAAACCTGCCTTAAAAAAGTATTCCCTGAGGGTGCTCAAGAATTCGCAGGTCACCAAGCTATATATAACTGACGGTAAAGTTAATGGATTAGAGTTCATTCAAGGGAAAAGCCATCTAGAAAAAGTTAAGATTGGTTTTGGTGTTATTTTAGCCGCTGGCGCGATCAACACTCCCCACCTTCTTATGTTATCAGGCATCGGCCCCAAAAAGTTACTTAAGAATAATGGTATTAAGATTGTTCATCATGACAAAAATATTGGACAGAATTTACAGGATCATCTTGGAATTGATTACTTATTTGAAACAAAAGGAACATCTCTTAATAGGGTCTTGGGTAGTTGGCAAGGCCGTATTTTTTCAACATTACAATATTTGATTAATCGTACTGGTCCATTTGCGTTAAGTGTAAATCAGGGAGGTGGCTTCGTAAACTGGAAAAGCGAAAGTGCAAGTGCTAATCTTCAACTATATTTCAACCCCTTGACATATTCTATAAAACGCAACCCAAAAAAAAGAGAGTTATTAAAGCCTGATAAATTTGATGGTTTTGCGATTGGATTTCAACCGTGCAGACCCAAAAGTAGAGGTCAAATAACATTGAAATCGGCTAAACCGCAAGAAATGCCATTAATCGATATGAACTTTCTTGGAGATGAGTCAGACCTGCATGACGTGCGGTGTGGTATTGAGTGTGTTGAGGAACTTCTTAAACAGAATGAACTCAGCTCTTTGGCTGTTAAAGAAAAAACTACGGGACTTTCTAGAATAAATATGGATGAAAAGTTAGACGATTTCCGCAATCGGTCTGTATCAATATATCATCTTTGTGGTACATGTCGTATAGGCTCTGATGCAGATAAAGCTCCAGTTTCCACTGATTTCAAAGTTAGGGGTTTGACAAATGCGTGGGTAGCGGATGCCTCGTTATTTCCAAATGTAACGTCTGGAAATATCAATGCACCAGTGATGATGTTGGCATTAAAAGCTGCAGACTCAATCCTGAAGCAATTAGCCGATTAATGATTTTAGAGAGAAAGTGTTTTTATAAATGGTTGTGATAGATAAGCATGAGATCAAAATTAAAAGTTTGGAGACATTTACAACGAAGTATGTTGGGGCTGTTCGACTGACAATGGAAGATGGCAGCTGTGGGTGGGGACAAATGTCTACTTACTGTGCTGATATAACAAGTACTATTTTTCATCGGCAGGTCGCTCCTCATGTATTGGGTAAAGAATTTGATGATTTTACAGATATGGGAAGACTTATACTAGAGCGGGAGCATAAGTTTCCAGGATCTTACGTTTTGCGAGCTTTAGCTGGCCTTGATACAGCTCTTTGGGATTGGCTGGGACGAAAAAGAGAGCTCCCTGTAACTTCGCTTATCGGCGGAAGTCCTGGCATGGTACCTGTCTATGCTTCCTCGATGAAGAGAGATATTTCGCCACAAGATGAGGCAAAACGCTTTATCAGATTGCGTGATGATTCAGGTTTTAAGGCGTTTAAATTTCGAGTAGGAGCTGAGTGTGGGCGAGGTCACGACGAATGGGAGGGTCGAACTGAGAAGATTATAGTGGAAGTTCCAAACGCCCTTGGTTCGCAAATAATAAAAATGGTGGATGCTAATAGCTGCTATTCTGCAGATAAAGCAATTCAAATTGGTAATATGATGATTGATAACGGAATATCCCATTTTGAAGAACCTTGCCCTTATTGGCTCCCTGATGAGACAAAAAAAGTTACAGAGGCTTTAAGTCTTGATGTTACTGGGGGAGAGCAAGATTGTGATATGCGTATATGGAAAGATTTGATTGATAGAAAAGTTGTTGATATAGTTCAACCGGATATAATGTATATGGGTGGCCTAACACGGGCTTTGGAGGTCGCAAATTTTGCAAATGCAGCTAATATTACTTGTACTCCCCACGCTGCAAACTTGTCTCTAGTTACAGTCTGCACTATGCATTTTATAAACGCTATTGAAAATGGAGGAAAATTTCTTGAATACTCCATTGAGGGCGAAGACTACTATCCATGGCAAAAAGGACTATTTTTAGGGGATCCATTTAGAGTCAACGAAGGCAATTTAAAAATCAGTGAAGATCCGGGTTGGGGGGTATCATTTAGCCCTGATTGGCTTGATAAAGCTAATTACACGATTTCTGAAACTGCTTAGAAACCCAAAAAATTAATCACCACCAATTTTCTTATTCAATTTGTGAAACGCCACCCGTTAAATTAGTTAGCGGGTTATTTATGCGCAATATAAAGGTAGAAAATCGGTAATAGAGAAGTTGGAGCGATAAAAGCTAAAGCTTTATCTAGTCCAAAGTTTTCTCCTAACAAACCAATTAATGGCGCGCTTATCAGAAAAGCAGTGAAACTTATGAAAGCAAGAAGCGAGACGTTTCTTTCTTTTACACCGGCTTCCGCAGCCACGAGTGACATTGTAATAGGATAAATATTAGCGATCCCAGCACCTACCAGTGACGCTGAAAGAAGTGATATAATTGGCGACGAGTTTAAAGCGAATATTAACATCCCCAACGTACTAAGTCCCATTGAAAGAATTATGGTTCTCTTAATGCTTAATTTATCTACTATCTGGTCACCAAAAAACCTTGCAAGCGTCATTACGATCGTAAAACTACAGAAAATCAAACCTACTCGAGTAGTGTTGATATTATGGAAATTGGCTTTAAAAACAGCTGTCCATTCCATCATTGCTCCCTCTAAAAGCAATGCGCCAAAGGGCATTACGCACAACAATAAAATACTATAAGAGGGGACAAAGGCTTTTCTAGATAATTTTGTAATCGGTTTGGGTTCCGATGTATCTTTTGGTAAAGAAAAACTAATCATTATAGTAACTAATATTAGTGGTGGGATAATTGACAAT
>MDSV01136227.1_pt1 | contig 12885 bp, 8 predicted proteins | sample 810851 | NCBI WGS metagenome assembly MDSV01 (sample SAMN05326640, study PRJNA326480) | marine metagenome | isolation source: seawater | place: Atlantic Ocean: North East | collected 2012 | reverse complement strand
GCGGCCGCCGCCTCGGTGGCCGCCGCGGACCAGTCGGCGCTTCGCGCGTCCGGGGACGAAAAGTCGCCGGGCTCGAAGACGTCGTCGTTCCTGGAGCGAAACGCCGACGCGGCGGACGCCTCCGCGCGCGCCGCGCCGAAGAAAGGCGCCTCAGACGCCTCGGACATCCGACTCTCGTCGTACCCGTACTCGGCGTCCCCATACCCGTAGTCGTCCCCGTACTCATAGTCGTCCGCGTACTCGGCGGCGTCCCCGGGGACGCCCCCGGCGTTCCAGAACTCGCGCATGGCCCGCGTGGACCGCGCCGTCGCGCCGCGCCAGAAGGCTTCGCGGCGGCGGCGGCCCATCCCATCCACGAAGGCGTCGAACGACTCGCCCCGCGAGCCCCACGCGCCGCGCGAGGGCCTCGCGCCCCTCCTGGTCTCGAAGTTCCGCCGCGCCGTCTCGGAGCCCCTTTTATTGTCCAGCTCGCCGCTGGCGACGGCGACGGCCAGCAGCGCCAAGCCGCCCACCAGCACGAACGTGCTCAGGAGTTTCTGGAACACGGCGAAGAAGAGCAAAGCCCACGCGCCGTAGGCGAGCGCGCGCAGCGAAGCTCTGGGGACGGCGCGGGGAAACAGAAACGCGACGTTCGTCGCCGTCGCGTCGGCGACGAGCGCCACCGCTTTCAGGAGCCAGCTCACCGCCGCGCCCGCCGCGCCGGGAAGCGACGCCCCGAACGACGAACCGTGCGCTTCCCGTTCCCGGTACGCGTACGGATCCCACGGATCCCCGTCCCGCGGATCCCCGTCCCCGACGCCGCGGCGTCGGTCCCCGTCGACATCCCCGTACTCGGCATCCCCGCTCGTCGTCCCGGCTCGGTCGACGGGCTCGCCGTTATCGTCCAGGTCGAAGTCAGGCCTCGAGCCGCGCGACGCGCTCGCGCGCCGCTCAGGCCAGGTATCGTCCCAGGCGTCGTCCCATCGGGCGCTCGAACGCGGCGCCTCCGCCGTCGCAGGCTCGTCCGCCCACGATTCCAAGCCCCCGAGATCGTTCGGCGCGCTCGCGCTTTTCCGCGCGGGGCGGCCGCCGTCGGGGCGACCTGACGCGCGTGCCACGCGCGAGCCACGGCAAACCCGACGCGGGAGCCTGGTGGTCGCCTCGCGAACCCGGGACCGCGCGCCACCCCGGAGGGGGGGGCGCGCCCCGGTGGCGACGGCCAGCGAACCGCGCATCGCGCACTGCGAGCCAATTCTCGTCGGGGCGGTCTTGTCACAACGCCAAGAAGGCACCACGGGGAGAGTTTACGAACTGCGAGTCAACGCGTTGGAAGAAACGCTTGGTGTCTCGTCACAACCAGTCGCGCCACTCCGCGCATCTCCACATGTGCGAGAGCTCCTCCCTGAGCGTTCAGGGCGTCGCGCTCGATGTCAGCCGGTGGCGTGACCCGACCGTCGAGGAGGTGGCCGCCATGCTCCTCGAGGCCGCGCCGCACCTCGTCCCGTCCCGCGCGGATGCGATCGGCGGTGAGGCTTCATCTCGGGAAACGTCCCGCGGCTCGAGCGGGCCGCCCACGCCGCCGCAGAGCCTGGCCGGGTCGTTCGCGAGCCGCGCGTGCGGGTCCGCGGACGCCTCGAGCCGCGGCGCGCGGCTGAAGTCCCGCCTGGACGCCTGCGTCGCCGCGGACGTCACGCAGCCCCTGGACTGGTCCGAGCTGACCGGCGTGGTGCGTTCCGAGGAACTCGCCGAGAACGACGACGGGTCCGGGAAGCGCGCGGTGGACGTCAACAGCGGCGGCGCCGTGTTTTTCTGCGTGTTCGCGAGAGACGCGCGAGAAACGCGCGACGACTCGCGTTCCAGAACTCGCGCGGAAAAAACAGAGCGGCGCGTCGCCGTGGTCAAGTTCTGCGCGGACCGACTGGCGTGCGTCTCCGAGCACTTCGCGGCCGCGCTCGCGGGCGCGCTCGAAGTGGCGACGCCGAAGTGCCGCTTGGCGCGGCGAGAAGACGCGCCGCGAGCTCGGCGTTTTCCCGAATCCGCGCCGCGCTCCTCGTCGCCGCCGCCGCGGAACGAGTGGTTCGCCGCGCTCGATGCCGCGCGTGAGGTGTACGCGCGCGCGCTTCAGTCGGAGACGGCCGATGCGACGGACGCTGCGGACGCGGCGTCGCGCTGGTCCTCGACGACGCACGCCTCGGAGAGTTTCGCGGCGTGCCTCGAAAAACACGAGTGCGCGTTGGTGCAGCGCTACGTCGTCGGCGCGCCCTTTTCCCCCGCCTCCCTCTCGAGTCGCTTCCGCGACGCGACTGGCGCGCCTCCGCTCGCGCGCGCACGCCGCGGGGACCTCGCCGAGGCGCTGGGTCGCGTGTTCGTGCTGGATTGCCTGCTCGGGAACGCGGACAGGCTGCCCTGCGCCGAGCTGGGCTGGCGCGGAAACGAGGCGAACCTGCTCCTGGCGTCTCGCGACTCTGAAACGGAAAAATCGGAGCCGATGAGAGTGGGAGGGGAGTCTCGAAAAAAAGACGGCGCGGAGACTGGTCCGTTTTTGTGCGCCATCGACCAAAGCGTTCCGCGGCGGGTCCCGCGGCGGCGCGCGCTGGAGGACGCCGCGGCCGTCCCGAAAATCCTGGAGCTCGTGCGGAACCGCCCGTCGGTCGCGCGTGAGGTGTTCTTCGACCTGCGCGGCGGTCCCGACGGGGTCCCAAAAAACGCCGAAAAAACGCCGTCACCTCCGTCGACGCGGAGGACGCGACGCGCTTCGGCGAAAAACGGATCGCCCGACCCGGACGAACCCGGGTTCGATCCCGACGACGACGCGCTTTGGCCCGAGGACGTGCGCCTCGCGACGCGACGCTTCGTGCGCGGGACCGCCGCCGCGGTGGACGCGTGCGGCGCGCTTGCGGGCGTCCTCGCAGCCACCGCCGAGGCGCTCCGCGCGACCCTCGCCGCGCTCTTCGACGACCTCGAGAAGCGTCGGGGGACGCCGGAAGCGTCGCCGAAGCGCGCGGCGGGAAACGAAGCTCCGCCTTCCGCGCGCGGCGTCAGAAAGCAGTGCGCGTTTCCCGCGGCGTTTCCGGGTGACGCCTCGGCGATTTCGGCGCGCGCGACGCCGGGCGGCGACCCCGCGGGCGATCACGCGCGGTCCTCTCCGTCGTCGAAGAGGACTCGGTCGCCGCCGACGGCGGCGGCGCCTCCGAAGGACTCGCGCGTCTCCCCCTCCACGCTCCCCATCGCCGAGCGCGGCACCATGCGCCTGCGCTCGGTGCAGCGCGACGCGCGCGCGTCCTCCGAAACGGACGAGTGGCTGCGTTCGTGGTCGACGCTCGCGAGGCGGGAGAAGGGCAAATTGAGGGCGATGCTCGCCGACTGGTCGGCGAGGCGTCTCCGGAGACGCTTCCGCGCGCCGGACGAAGAACCCGTCGACGCGGGGGCGTATCGTCCGGAAAAGACTTCGGAAAACGACTTCGAATGCGCGTTCCTGGACGTAACCGAGAGCTCCACCGCGTCGGGCCGGGACGTGGTGGACCTGTACGAGCTCTGGGCGAGAGTCTCGCGCCTTTCGGAAAAAGCCTCCTCGATCTTCGCGACGGCGCGCACGCGGCGCCCGGAGGAGGTGGCGCCCGGGATTTTCCTGGGCGGCGCGCTGGAGGCCAACGCCAAGCACACTTTGCTTTCGCTGGGGGTCACGCACGTCCTGAACTGCGCGAAAGACGAGATGGACGATGAGCCGCACGAAGGGTCGTTCGTGTACGCTGAAGTGCGGGGTATCCGCGACGTTTCTTCGAGAGAAAACGCCGACGCGTTCCGAGCGAAGTTCGACGCGATCTCCGCGTTCGTGGACTCGGCGCGCGCGCGCGAGGACCCGGGAACAAAACCTCGAGGCGGCGTGTTGGTGCACTGCTTCGAGGGCAAGTCGCGGAGCGCGACGGCGGCGGCGCAGCACTTGATACGAGTCACGCCGGGCGTGACCGCCGCGCAGGTCATGCGGTCCATCGCCGCGAAGCGCGTGGACGCGCGTCCGAACGCCTGGTTCGCGAGAGCGCTCGAGGCTTTCGCGAACGAGCGCCGGCGCGTCGGCGGCGCGACGGAACGAGAGCCGGAATTAAATACCCGTACCGCGCGCGTCCTGAACGACGTCGACAGTTCGCGCGACGCGACGGAAGAAGGACTCGCGTTCGCGACGCGGCGGGAGAAACCGCACGCGCGCCGGTGTCCGAAGTGCGACGCGCCGTGCGGGGTGTCCGCACTCTCGGTGCAGGCGCACTTGCGGCGGGAACACAAGGACATGTTCGCGTGAGAGAAGAGGAGCGCGTTTTCGGGGGCAGTCGGTTCTCGGGCGCGGCGCGTTCACGTCGAGGCGGTCGTCTCGCGCGACAAAAGCGCGACGCTTCGCGGTAGCCTATGTATTCACAGACTACTACCGCCTTCGGCGGTACTTCGTCCGAGTTGTGTGTTCACTCGTCGAGTCCGAAGTCGCCGCGGATGGTGAGCGGCTCCCGCTTGACTTCGGGGTCGGGCTTGACCTCGGGGTGCTCGAGCTTGACCTCGGGGTCGGGCTTGACCTCGCGCGCAACCGGTTGCTCGGCGCGCGCCGACTTGCACGCCGCGCAACGATGTTTCCACTTCCCATGTGGGCAGGGGTTGCAGTCCAAGCACCTGCTTTTCAGCTTGCCGTGCGGACAATGGTTGCAGTCCGCGCACTTGCTTTTCAGCTTGCCGTGCGGACAAGGGTTGCAGTCCGCGCACCTGCCTCTCAGCCTGCCATGCGGGCAGGGGTTGCAGTCCGCGCACTTGCGTTTCAGCCTACCATGCGGGCACGGGTTGCAGTCCGCGCAGTCGTATTTCACCTTGCCATGCGGGCAGGGGTTGCAGTCCGCGCAGCTGCCTTGCGCCCTCCCGTGCGTGCACCGCTTCCTCTTCGTTCCCATGCTCCGAGCTCGACGCGTCCCCGCGCGCCACGGCGTGTGCCAGCGCGCGCGAAGTGCGGAGTCGTAGCTTTTTCTGAAGCGACGTCTGCTCCGACGTATTTTTATCTGCTTCGGGATATTCCCCGTCCACTCGCGCCCGCCCCCGCCAGACTCCCCTGGCGCGAAGATGCGCGCGGATCTCTGCGCCGCGCCCGCGCGGGCCACCCTCCCGTGTCGCGTGCGGTGCGTTGTCGAGGCCGCGGCGCGCCGAGGCCAGACGCGAGGCTGCCGTTCCGCTCGACTCGTTTCGGGAAACGCCCCCATCGGCAGCGTGCTCTCGAGACGCGTCGGTCGTTCGGCCCCGCGGACGCGAACGCGCGGCGCGCCGCCCGGCTCTTCGCGGTGGACCGTCTTCGGGGATCACGCGTCGTCCGGAATGCCCGTTCCCCGGAGAGATGCGCGCACGACGCCGTCGGCACGACGCGTCGCCATCCCCGCGACGCGCGACGGTGCGTCCGGCTCGAGGTCGGGATACCACGTGGCGATCGACGCGTCGCAAGTCGCGCCCGGCGGCGTGCGACTGACGGACGCGCAGAAGGCTGTCCTCGACGCGTTCTGGCGCGAGCGCGGCGTGTCTTCCAAGGCGCACCGTTTGAATTTGGCGAAAGTCGGTGAGACGAAAGGCTTGTTCCGCGACCCCGACCGGCTGGTCGACCGGCTGGTCGAGCTCGAGGATTCCGTGTGGCGCGCTGTCGGCGTCGCCGACGTCGACGTCGGCGCGGTGGTCGGGCGGTACCCCAAATCCCTCTACTTCGACCCCGACTTCCTCGTCGAGCGCCTGCGTCTGCTGCGCGACCTGCTTCCCGGGGCGGACCTGAAAAAGCTGCTCGAGCGGAACCCGCAGGTGTTGGCGATGGACATGACGCACACGCTCCCCGCGAAGATGCGCGAGCTGAGCGTCTTGTTACCCAACTCGGATGTCGTGCGGCTCATCGAGACGCACCCCAAGATCTTGAGCGTCAACGTCGGATCGAAAGTGCGCGCGAACCTCGCGGACTTGAAAGGTATGCTCCGGGTGGCGGGCGTGGTGGACACCGCCGTGGAGGTGATGGTCACGCACAACCCGCGTCTGCTCACCTCGAACGTGAGAGGCACCGTGGCGAAGCGCGCGACGAGGCTGGAAAGCCTGCGGCCGGGTGCCATCGCGTTTTACGCCGAGAAGCCGGCGAGTCTGTCGCGCATGCTGTGCGCGTCCGAGCGCGCGCTGGACCGGCTGGCGTACGTCGACGCGCACGACCCGGAGAGCACAGCCTCGGTGATCGCCACCGTGAACACGCCGGGGCGGAAGTTCGAGGAGAAGTACCCCGGGTTCGACGCGTGGCAGAAGGCGCTCGCCATGAACAGAGCCGAGGCGGAAAGGGAGGAGTAGTCTATTTTTTAAATTACTATGAGTAGCTAGTACGACGAGTACTACGTAATACGCCAATAAGCGGCGCGTTCCTTCCCTCACCAGCACAGGTGGTAGAACGCTTTGGCCATCCCCAGTCCCACGAACGTGCCCAGCGCGTTCCCCAGATTCCCGACCAGCATCCCGGGCACGACGAGCTCGGTCCAGTTTTTGCCCGCGGCGAGCGCGCCGGCGGTGGCGGGCCCGCCCACGTTGGCGTTGGACGCCACCAGCAGCTCCCTGGTGCTCAGCCGCAGGAGCTTCTTGCCGATCGCGAACACCCCGAGCAAGTGCACCGCGTACAGCGCGCCCAGGTACGCGAACAGCGCCGGGTGCGAGAAGGCGCGCGACACCGCGCCGCCGGCGGCGCCGGCTGTGGCGAAGAAGGCGAAGAGCAAACACGCGCCGACGGCGTCTCCGGAGGGCTTGAGGAACCTCGAGACAGCCGGGGGGGTCGCCGTCGCGAGCGTCACGGTGATGAGCGTGGCGGTGGGTAAGACGCCGAGACCGGCGGGCGCGACGCGCGTGGCTACGGTCAACACGCCGCACGAAACCGCCGTCGCCACGATCAGACCACCGACGGTGACCGACTCGGAAACCGGCGCCGTCGTCGTCGAGACGAAGACGTCTTCTTTTCGGTTTCGTTCGCGACGTTCGCGCCAGTCCGACGACGCGTCGGACGCGCTCGGCGCGTCGGCCGACTGGATGCTCATACGAAAAATCTCGTCGTGCCAATCCGAGGCGACGCCATCGTTCGAGACGTCTCCCGAGACGCCGACTCGCGTTTCGCGCGTTTCCGTTTCCAGGGTGTTCTTCATGCTCGATCGATCGCGAAGACGCGCGTCTTCGCGCGTCTCGCTTTGAGCCGCCTCTCCGCTCTCGTTCGGGCGCTCGGGCGCGCCCCCCAGGAAACTCACCAGCGGAAAGTAGAGGAGGGCGAAGACGTTATCCGCGGCGATGCCCGCGCTGAACGCGGCGGGCGAGACGCCCAGCGTGTCGCATACCGCCACGTAGTTCATGCCCCCCCCCACGTTCTTGGCGACCAACGCGGCGGCCACCTTCCAGCCGTCGCCGTTGGCGGCGGCGCCGACGGCGTGCATCGGGTAGGACAAACCGTAAAACGCGGCGAACGAAGCCAGCGCCACCGAGAACGCGCCCACGAGGAAGGCGACGCTGAGCGAGCCCGTGGCGCGCAACACCGCGCGCAGGTCCGCGCCGAACAGCAAAGCGGGCGTGGCGAGCGAGACCGTCGCGGTCTGTATCGCGGCGTAGTGCGGCCCGGGCGCGGGCAGAACGCCGAGGGTGGCGAAGAGGGCGCCGCACACCATCGCGCAGACCGGACCGGAAAGCGCGCGGCCGACCGCGGTCTTGTCCGCGTACGCGCCGAGCGAGGCGCAGGCCAGGAGCGCGGTGTACAGCTCCAGGCTGTCCCCGGGGGCGATCAGCGCGCGCGCGACCGCCGCGTCGCCGCGAGGCGGGGTTGGGGCGAGGGGATGGAAAGGGACGGAACCGCGGTGGTGTCGTCCCTTCCATGGCGACGACGCGCTCTCCCCGCGTCGGGGACGCGCGACCGGTCGGTGCGCGACGACGGCGCGGGGGGGGTTCGCGGCCCGAGACGCTCCCGCGGTACGCGAACGGACACCGCACGCGCACGAGCGCGTCGCGGCGCGCGCGGCGACGGACGCCATCGCGCCGCTCGCCTCTGCTCCGAGCGTCGCGACGCCGTAGGTTTTAACAACGACCGATACGAGAAAACGGCCGCTCGCGATGATGACGCTCCGACCGCAGGACGCAGTGCCGATCCAGCGCCGGGGCGGATGACCCGAAGAGACTCTCTGAGAGTCTCTTCGATCGCCCGCAGTTCACCTCGCGCGTGGTCGTGATGTCGCGGTCCTCGACCGTCGGCGCGGCGCTGCGCCTCCGCGCCGCGCTCGACGCGGTCCGCGCGTGCGGCGCGTCCCGGGGATCGGCGCCCGGCGCGTCGTCTCGGTCCTGGACCCGCGCGATCGCCGACGAGGCTCGGCGCGCGAAATCAGCCTGGGCCGCCACCTCGGCTCGGTCGAGCCGTCCCGCGGGCGCCGCGGTCGGGCTCCGCGGCTTCGCGTGCTCGCCCCCCCGCGCGCTCGCGAGAGGCGAGACGCCCTCCGCGTCGACGCGGCCGTTCACCACCTCTTCTTCGCGCGGCAGCGGGCAGCGTCCCCGGGACAACCCGGACGGAGGTTTGGTGGTCCCCCCCGGCTCTGCCGTCCCCGCGGAGGGTGTGCTGGCGCTGAACAATCTGCGCGACGCGCCCGGCGCGCGCCGCGACAAAACGCGGGTGGGTCGCGGTCGGGGCTCGGGCAAGGGCAAAACCAGCGGTCGCGGTCATAACGGCCAGAAGAGCCGAAGCGGGAACTCGCTGCGGATCGGGTTCGAGGGGGGCCAGACCCCTCTGCGTTTGACGCTCCCGAAGCGGGGCTTCGCCAACCCCAAACGCATGACCTTCGCGCCTCTGAACCTCGAGAAGCTGCAGAGATGGATCGACGACGGGCGCCTGGACGCCTCGAAGACGCTCACCATGAAGCACTTCGTGGATTCCGGTCTTGTGGACCGACGCGTAGGCCACGGCGTGAAGCTGCTCGCCAAGCTCGAGGCGTTCGAGACGGAGACGGACGCCGACTCCGGCGAGACGCGACTGGCGACGGACGCGAACGGCGAGCCCGTCGCCAAGATCTTCTCCGCGCGCGTCGACGTCGAGGTTTCGCGCGTCTCCCGCGCGGCGCGCGCCGCCGTCGAGGCGAACGGCGGCCGAGTCACGAAGGTGCACTACAACCGGCTCGGGCTCCGCGCGCTGCTCAAGCCCCACAAGTTCCCCGCGGGGCTGCCCAAGCCCGCGCGCGCGCCCGTGTACCTGAAGCAGAAGGTGGACAGGGAAGGGGCGCTGCCGGCGCCGGAACGCGAGGCGTTTTCGTGATGCCGCGCGAGACATTTTTTCACCCGCCTTATTACAAAGACGTACGTAGTCTAGCTACTTTGATGAGTACGAAAGGTATTGAAGTCGTACTACGTATACCTTCGTCAGAAGAAGAGCCTTTTTTTACGCGCCACGGCAACCTTCGCACGCTCTACGAGAGTCCTCCGTGACGCCGTCGTCTCGCGCGGTACGACGCGCGATTCCATCGCGCGTCGCGAAAATACAATTCATCACTTCTTCTTTTTGGCTTCGTCCGCGCCGTACACCTCCGCCTCCATGACGCGCATCTTCTCGGCAAACGCCGCGCCCCCCCACGCGTTGTTCCCGACGCGAAGCGCCGCCGTCGCCGCGCGCGCGAGCGCCGGCACCTTCGCTCCGAGCGCGCTGCCCTCGATGGCGGACTCGAGCCCGATGATGAGCTGCTGCCTGATGTTCCCACTCACCGCCATGTGCGCGCCCCACTCTGCCGCGGGCTCGAGCAGCGGCGGCGCCTCGGGATGGACGCAGTCGGCGTACCCGTCCGAGTAGCCCCAGGCGAAGTATTTCCGGCGGACCCGGCACGTCGCGTTGGCGGCGGCTTGGCCGGCGAAGCCCGCCAGCACGGAGACGCCCCCGACGCGCACGCCCTGCAGCGCCACCGCCGCGATGCGGTTGACCGTGGTGAACGACCCTCGCTGGAACGCGGACGCGGGGAACCGCGGCGGCAGCGCGCGGCAGAACACGAGCCGCAGAAAATCGTTGAGCTTCCCGTCGACGCGGTTGGCGGTTCTAAGCGCGCGCCCGCCCCCGGGGCTCGTGCCGAACCGCACCGTGGGGCTGAGCATGGTGAGCGTCGCCGCGTTGAGCGCGGCGGACGCGAGGACGTCCGCGAAGAAGAACTCGGCTTCGTCCGAAAACGACGAGGCGTCGGTGTTCCGCGCCTTGAGCTCGCCGGCGACGCTCAGACCGACGTCGCCCCACACCTCCACGCCGAGCTTGAACAGAAACGCCGGGTCGGCGAGCGCGCGGTCGCGGATCGCGGGGAATTTGGTAAACAGAGCCGCGAGGAACGCGCCTCCCACCTTGCCGCCGCGGGTCAGCGCGATGTACCGGTCGAGCACGGAGGCGCGGAGACCCTCCGCCTCGGCGATTGTCTTGACGTCCTCGGGTAACGACATGCCGGCGCGCTCGCAACGCGCCGCCGCCTCCGCCGACGTGCACATCGCCTCTTCCAAATCTTCGTCGTCGTTGTCATCGTCGCTTCCGTCGGCGCTTCCGTCGCCGTCCCCACCGCCGCCGCCGCCGTTCCCGGATCCATCGTTCCCGGAACCGTCGTTCCCGGAGTCGTCGTTCCCGGAGTCTTCGCTCGTCTTCGGCGAGGACGCGTCGTTCGCGTCATCCTCCGGGGCGGGATCGTTTTCGGTTTCCGACGACGCGTTCGCGCCGGCCGCGGCGGGCGCGGCGACGACGCCCCGCGCGCGGGAGGCACTGCGCGCGCCGAACGTCGGCGGGACGCTCGCGTCTGTTCCGGACGCGAGCGCGGTTCCCGAGGATGACGCGCGCGTCTCCGGTTTCGAAAGGCAAAGCACCGCGCGCTTGGCCTCGGTCGATCGAGATCGGTCGCGCCTCAAACCGCGCGCGGTGGTCGCTCTAAGACCGGGCGCGATCGCGATGATCTCACGCGATGATCTCACCCGCGCCGCCGCGCCCGTGACGGGCGCCACGATCGAAGCCGCCATCGCGCTCGACATGTTGCTCGCCGCGATCGAGCCGAAACGCGTGTCCTCGCCGCGCGGGGACGAGTGCTCGCGGGGGGCGGAGGAGGCAGCGGTCGGAAATCCGACATCAAGACTGCCAGCGTCACCTTCAAAGCATCAGAGCATGGCGCGATCGAACGAGCGGAGTTTGCTTTGAAACCAGTCGATGCGGTAGGATTCGAAAGGATCGAACGCGCGGAGGTCCGATCAGACATACCGATCAGGCACGATTTGATCGGACACAGAGAAGCGAACTCGAAAAAGGTACGAACACGCGCTTCTTGGCTCGCGTGCCTTCTCCTTCGCGCGCACTCCACGCCGCGCATCCGAGTGCTTCCGCGTGCCCGCTCGGCCAGGAGCGTCCGTACCGACCATGGTGCGTCTCACGCGAGATGACTCTCCGCCCGAGGACCCCCGTTCCTCGCTCTCCGACGCGACACGCGCCCCGCGCATCCCGCGTCGACGCGCTCCTTTCGTCCCCCCCTTTCCTTCGCCGAGGCTCGAACGAGGCGAGCCGGATCGCGCCTCTCGCTGACCCTTCCCGTGTGTTCTCTCTTGTCGTCGTGCTCTCTCTGATGCCCCCGCCGCGACCTGCCAGGGCGACGAGGACCCCACGGAGAAGTTTTCCCTGGAGCTGGAGACGAAGCAGCTCGGTGAGCTTCAGGAGAGCCGAGACGAGCTGTTGAGTCGCGTGTCCCACCTGAAGCGCGATTTGCAGGACTGGCGGTTTAAGCTTGACAACCAGGTGAAGAGCTACCGGAGCGAGCTTGGGGATCTGCGCAAGACGCTCAATTCGGAGGTCACGCAGCTGCGAGACGAGTTCGCGGATCTGCGCCAGACCCTGAAGCAACAGCTGGAGGCCACCGCAGAGATGGCGGCGGAGGAGAAGGAGGAGGAGGAGAAGGAGGCGTGATCGTTCGGCGAAAAAAAACCGCGTTCGCGCGCGCGGAGAGGAGAGAGGCGACGCGCGTCGAACGGGCGCCCCTCTCCGCGTCGTCTCGTCGCCCCGACCGCGCACGCAAACAACTTGCTAAGCAGTGTACCACCATCATCGATATATCGATATTCGTATTCATCGCGACAGCCGTCGCGTCGTCAGCCGTCGCCGCCGCGTTTCGCGTCTGACGACGACGACGAGAGCCGAGCCTCGATTTCACACCGTTGACGACGCAAAAATGCCGCTTTTGGCGCGGTTCTGGCTTTTCGGCGTGACTCGTTTTCGCGCACTTCGACGCGCGCGGGCGTGCCGACGCGCTCGTCGTCTCTCGCGGTGCCCCTTCGGCGGACCCGCCTTGAACCATGGCAACGAACGAGGTGGAGGAGGCTGTGAAGCGCATAAACTCGCACAAGGGCGTGCTCGGTATCTTGATAGTGAACAACGACGGCATCCCGATTAAAACCACGCTCGAGCCCGCGGAGACGGTGCAGCACGCGGCTCTGGTGACGCACTTCGCGAAGAAGACCAAGGGCGTGATCAAGGCGCTGGACCCCGAGAACGAGCTCACGTTCGTGCGCGTGCGCTCGAAGAAACACGAGATCCTCATCGCGCCGGACGTCGACTACACCCTCGTCGTGCTCCAGAACCCCCAGTAGAGAGGCGAGACGATTCGTTGAGGGACTGAGGGTCGTGTGAAAGCGGGTGAGAATGGCGACGCGTTTTTCCGGGAGGCGCGTCGCGTCCTTCTCGGAAGGCGGACGTAAGGCGGATCGCGACCGCCTCGGTGAACGCCGGCGACGCGCGTTTGTTTACGAGCGTTCGGTCTAAAAGCTCATATGTATCGTCACGAAACACCTTCCACGCCTTCTCGCTTCGCTTCGCGCGTCGTCGGTAGTCACAGCACGTCGCCGAGTCCGAGCGCGCCCGCG
>MDSV01236106.1_pt1 | contig 12886 bp, 13 predicted proteins | sample 810851 | NCBI WGS metagenome assembly MDSV01 (sample SAMN05326640, study PRJNA326480) | marine metagenome | isolation source: seawater | place: Atlantic Ocean: North East | collected 2012 | reverse complement strand
GTTGCCAAAGAAACAGATCAATATTTTGTAAATTATAGATGGCTAGGTGGAATGTTAACAAACTGGGGAACAATTTCAAACTCAATTAAAAAATTAAAAAAATTAGAAACCGATTTAACTTCAGAAAACAGAGGATTTACAAAAAAAGAGCTTTTAAAAATGAGCGTCAAAAAAGATAAACTTCAAAGATCTTTAGGTGGTATAGCCGAAATGAAAAAAGTTCCAGATTTAGTATTTGTTATTGATACAAATTATGAATCTCTCGCTATTGCTGAGTCTGCTAAATTAGGAATACCGATTATTGCAATTTTAGATAGTAATTCTAATCCTGATAATATTGATTATCCTATTCCAGGAAATGACGATGCTAGAAGAGCAATTGATCTTTACTGTAATTTAATCAAAGAAACAATTAACAGTGCTAAAAGTTCTACAGCTTCAGTTGAAATAAAAAAGGATAAGGAAAAAAATATTGAATCTGCAGATAAAACAAAAACTATTCAGGAATTAGATAGAGAAAAACTAGAGAAAAAATTTTCTAAAGAGGACAAGGAGAAATTAAACTAATGAGTGATATAGAAAAAGTTAAAAAACTTAGAGAAGCAACTGGAGCAGGTTTTAAAGATTGTAACTTAGCTATAAAAGAGTCGGATGGAGATTTAGATAAGGCAATTGAAATTTTAAGAGTAAAAGGAATTTCTAAAGCTTCAAAAAAAATGTCTAGAGATGCAAAAGAGGGTGTTGTTGTAGTTAGTGGTGACGAAGCCAAGACTTCAGTGATAGAGGTGAATTGTGAAACAGATTTTGTTGCAAAAAATGATGATTTTATAATTTTTGTTAAAGAGTTAAGTGAATTGAATAACGAACATAATTCAAACGTTGAAGCTTTAAAGGCTGCTAAAATGAAAAATGGTCAATCAGTAGATGACAACTTAGTTGCTTTGATAGCAAAAATTGGTGAAAAAATTACAATTGGAAAAGCTAAAACTATTCAAAATTCAGATGGATTAAACAATCATTATCTTCATACAGTTGTTAAAGATAATGTTGCTAAATTAGCTGTAATGGTTTCACTTCATACTAATGATAACTCAGAAACAGTTAAAACTTTCAGCAAACAGCTTTCTATGCATATTGCAGCCTCAAATCCATTAGCTTTAGAATCTGGTTTGATAGATCAAGCAATTTTAGATAAAGAGCAGGAACTTGTCACTGAGGAACTAAAAAATTCAGGAAAACCAGATGATATTGTTAAAAAAATTAGCTTAGGTAAGATGAATAAGTTTAAAGAGGAAAATTCGCTTTTAACTCAGGCTTGGGTAATGGAACCAAAGAAAAAAGTTCAAGATGTTTTAAAAGAACTTTCCATAGCTGATATAAAGATTAAAGAATTTTATAGAATAAAGATAGGAGAATAAATGTTTGATGAGAAATCATACAGTCTCAAAATGGATAAAGCTATTGAGGTATTTTCTAAAGAATTATCGTCTTTAAGAACTGGCAGGGCTAATGCCGCAATGCTAGATTTAATTAAAGTTGACGTTTATGGTCAACAAATGCCAATCAACCAAATTGGTAGTATTACAACTCCTGAACCAAGAATGATTAATATTCAAATATGGGACGTGAACAATGTTTCTTTAGTTGATGCATCAATTAAAAAATCAGATTTAGGTTTAAACCCTCAAATTGATGGTCAATTAATTAGACTACCAATACCTGAGCTTAATGAAGAAAGAAGAATAGAGCTAAAAAAAATAATTAAATCTATTGGAGAAAAATGTAAAGTTTCAATTAGAAATATTCGTAGAGAAGCAAATGAAGATTTAAAAAAACTCTTAAAGTCAAAAGAAATTGGTGAGGATGAGGAAAAATCATCTGAAAAAAATGTTCAAACTATAACAGATGATCATATTAAAATTGTAGAAGAAAAGGTTTCTTTAAAAGAAAAAGAAATAATGACCATATAAAATGAACCCTCTCAATCATGTAGCCATAATAATGGATGGCAATGGAAGGTGGGGCTTAAAATATAAAAATTCTAGAAACGAAGGTCATAAAGCAGGCATTTTAACGGTAGAAAAAATAATTAAAGAGACAATTAAACACAAAATAAAATATCTTACTCTATTTGTATTTTCCACAGAGAACTGGAAGAGACCTGTGGCAGAAAAAAAATATTTATTTAAATTACTTGAAAGTTTTCTTTCAAAACGATTAAATGATCTGCATAAGCAAAATATTAAACTCCAAGTTATCGGAGTTAAAAATTTTTCAAAAAAATTAAATACACTATTAAAACTATCTGAAAAAAAAACATTAAAAAATACAAAAATTCAAATAAATCTTGCGTTAAATTATGGTTCAAAATTTGAAATTTTAAACGCTTTAAAAAAAATAAATAAAAATAATCTCAAAATAAATGAGAAAAATTTAAATAAATATCTTTTAACCAAAAATATACCAGATCCAGAAATATTAATTCGAACAGGAAATACAAAAAGATTAAGTAATTTTTTATTATGGCAACTTGCTTATGCTGAAATTTTTTTTGAAAAGAAATTGTGGCCTGATTTTAATGAAAAAGATTATAACAAAATAATCACTAAATATAAAAAAATTAAACGTAATTTCGGTGAAATTTAATGAATCAAGAATTATTTAAAAGAATTTTAAGTTCTATAATTCTATTTCCATTAGTATTAATTATTATAATAAAGGGATCTTATTTCTTTTATGTTCTTTTATTAATTACATTTTTAATATGTTCTTATGAATGGCATTTAATGTCAAAAAAAAATGTATATTATTTTTTTGGATTTATTTTTTTATTAATTTCTTTTTTTTGTTCATACAAACTAAGAAATAATCCAGAAGATGATTATCTTATATTTCTGTTAGTTACTGTTATTTGTGTTTTGACCGATATAGGTGGATATATTTTCGGTAAACTTTTCAAAGGCCCAAAATTAACCAAGTATAGCCCAAATAAAACCTATGCAGGTGTTTTTGGTTCATACATTTTATCAATATCATCTATACCCTTTATTCTAAAAATTAATATTATCAGCGAAAAAAATACTATAATTATGCTTATCTTTGTTTTTTTAATTTCCTCTATTAGTCAATTAGGAGATTTATGCATTTCATATTTTAAGAGAGTCTCAAATATAAAAGATACTGGTAATATTATTCCTGGGCATGGGGGATTACTTGATAGGATAGATGGCATGATTTTTGCATATCCATTTTCATATTTAATAACATCAATTAGTTTCTTTAATATAATTTAATGAAAAAAAAAATTGCAATACTTGGTTCAACTGGTTCAATTGGTAAATCATTATTAAAAATTATCTCACGTGATAAAAATAATTTTGAGATAACACTTTTAACTGCAAATAAAAACTATAAAACCTTATTAAAGCAGGCAAAATATTTTAATGTTAAAAATATTATCATTACGGATAAAAAATCTTACAATATTGTAAAAAATAAAAATTTAAAAAATAAAGTAAAAATTTATAATAATTTTGATATTTATAGTAAAATTTTTCCAAAAAAAATAGATTATGTAATGAGTTCAATTGTTGGATTAGACGGCCTTCATCCAACTATGAATATAATCAAATTTACAAAAACATTAGCCATAGCAAATAAAGAAACTATAATTTGTGCATGGAATTTAATTCAAAAAAAATTAGATAAATATAATACTAAATTTATTCCTGTTGACTCAGAACATTTTTCAATTTGGTACGCAATTAAAAATCACCCTAATAAAATGATTGATAAAGTTTATTTAACTGCTTCGGGTGGCTCACTATTAAAAATACCATTATCAAAATTTAGTAGTATGAAGCCTAAAAATATCCTTAAACATCCTAGCTGGAAAATGGGTAAAAAAATTACTGTAGATTCCACAACTTTAATTAATAAAGTTTTTGAAGTTATTGAGGCAAAGAAAATTTTTAATCTTAATTATAATCAATTAAATATTATCATACATCCACAATCATACATTCATGCGATAATTAAATTTACAGATGGAATGATTAAAATAATAGCTCATGACACTACAATGGAAATACCAATTTTTAACTCAATTTACCTTAATTCAAAAAAAAAAATTAAAACAAATCAAATCGATTTTAAAAAATTAAATAATCTAAATTTTCAAAAAATTGATAGAAAGAAATTTCCTAGTGTAAAAATCTTAAATACTTTTTCCAATAAATCTTCACTATATGAAACAGCGCTAGTAACCGCAAATGATGAATTTGTAAGGCTTTTTTTAAACAATAAAATAACTTATAATTCAATACTTCCTAATATTTTTAAAATAATGAAACTGAATGATATAATAAAATTAAAAAAAAATGTTCCAACAAGTATTTCAGAGGTTATAAGTATAAGAAATTATGTTCAGTGTAAAATAAGCGAAATTTACAAGTGATTAAAATTTATGAAAATTAAATTTATAAAAATATTTTTAATAACATTTTGTTTATTTTTTATTAATTTTAATTATTCATTCTCTATAGAAGTAAAAAAAATAGATATTATTGGTAATGAAAGAATATCTAGTGATACAATTAAGCTATTTTCAGAAATCTCTATTAGTGATGAAATAGGTAAAAAAGATTTAAATTTAATTATTAAGAGGCTTTATGAAACAAATTTTTTTAAAAATGTTTCTGTTTTTTTTGAAAATAATATTTTATCAATTCAAGTAGAAGAAAATCCTATTATTGAAAATGTAGATTACCAGGGAATAAAAGCTGAAAAAATTCTTAAAGCTTTAAAAGAAAATTCACTTGTTAAGTCAAGATCTTCTTACAACGAAATAGTCCTAAAAAACGAAAAGAAACGTCTTCAGGCAGTTCTAAAGAAACTTGGTTATTATAGAGCAAAAATTGAAATATATGTTGAAAATAAAAAAAATAATTTAGTTAGCCTAGTTTATAAATTTGATCTAGGTAAGAAAGCAAAAATTAAAAAAATTTCTTTTGTTGGAAATAAAATATTTAAAGATAAAAAGCTAAGAAGGATTATTGTTAGTTCTGAATATAAATTTTGGAAACTATTATCTGGAAGAAAGTATCTTAATGAAGACTTAGTTGATTTTGATAATAGACTTTTAACAAATTTTTATAAGAATAATGGTTATTATAATGTAAAAATAAATTCATCTTTTGCAAAAATGATAAATGAAGATGAGTTCGAATTAATTTTTAATATTGATGCCAATCCAAAAGTTTTTTTTGGTGAACTATTATTAGATTTACCATCTGACTTTGATGAAAATAATTTTAAAAAAATTATAAAACTTTTTAATAAAATCAAAGGTTCAGAATATTCAATTAATACGATTAATAAAATACTTGATGAAATAGATTTAATTTCATCAACAGAACAATATCAATTTATCAATGCGACAGTAAGTGAAAATTTGAATGAAAATAAATTAAACCTTATATTTAAAATTTTAGAAACAGAAAAATATTATGTTAAAAAAATTAACATATATGGAAATGATATTACTTCTGAAAATGTTATTAGAAATAAATTTGAAGTTGATGAAGGAGATCCTTTTAATGAAATATTAGTAAATAAATCAATAAATAATTTAAAAAGTTTAAATTATTTTAAGAAAGTGAATAGCGAAATTGTTATAGATGAAAGTACAAAAACTAAAATTATCAATATTACAGTTGACGAAAAACCAACAGGTGAAATAAGTGCCACAGCTGGTTTTGGTACTGACGGTAGTTCAATAGGTTTTGGAATAAAAGAAAATAACTTTCTTGGTAATGGAATACAATTTGATAGTAATTTTTCTTTATCATCAGAAACATTAAAGGGTAAATTTTCTATAACAAATCCTAATTTTAATAACTCAGACAAATCTGTCTATCTTTCTTTAGAAGCGCTTGAAACTGATAATTTTAGTACCACTGGATACAAAACAAATAAAACAGGTGTTAGTTTTGGTAGTATTTTCGAATTTTATGACGATTTATTTTTGGGTGTAGGAAATTCAAACTTTTATGAAAAAATAGAAACTAACTCAACAGCATCTGCTAGACAAAAAGCACAAGAAGGAAATTACTGGGATTCGCTTCTAAAACTTAGTTTTAATTATGATAAAAGAAATCAAAAATTTCAAACCAGTTCAGGTTTTCGTTCATATTACGCAATAGACTTGCCAGTTATAAGTGATACCTATACGATTAAAAATTATTATACTAATGCATACTATTTTGATTTATTTGATAAAAATATATCTACAGTCTCGGTATATTTTGAAGCCGCAAATTCACTTCAAAATAAGGATATTAAATTATCTGAAAGAATTAAAATTCCATCAAGAAGATTAAGAGGGTTTGAAAATGGAAGAGTTGGACCAAAAGATGGAGATGATTATATTGGTGGTAATTACGCTTATTCATTAAATTTTTCTTCAACTATACCTCAATTGTTCGAAGAGTCTCAAAATGTTGATATCTTATTTTTTACTGATATTGCAGATATTTGGGGAGTTGATTACAACTCATCTCTTAATAAAAATGAGATTAGAAGCTCTGTTGGATTAGGTTTAGATTGGTTGAGTCCAATTGGTCCAATGAATTTTTCAATAGCTCAACCTATAACCAGAGCCAAAAGTGATAAAGTAGAAACATTTAGATTTAATTTAGGGACAAGTTTTTAATGTTATATATAAAAAATTTTTTTATTACTTTCTTTATTTATATCTCAATATTTTCAAGTGTTCTTGCAGAAAATAAAATTGCATATTTAGATTTAGATTTTATTTTATCAAATACAAATATAGGAAAGATTACACTTGAGAAACTAGAAGCAATTGAAAAAAAAAAAAATAGTGAGTTAAAAATTAAAGAAAAAAATTTAAAGGAAGAAGAGAATAAAATACTAGCGAGCAAAACCATTATTACAGAGGATCAATTAAAAAAAAATATTAGTGAGTTTCAAAAAAAAATACAGATTTATTCAAAAGATAAAGCAGAGCAAATTAAGATACTTAAAAAAAACAGAAATACTGAAATAATAAATCTTTTAAATTTGATTAATCCTATTATAAAATCATATATGAACGATAATTCAATTTCTATAGTTATAGACAAAAAAAATATCTATATAGGTAATACTAATTATGATATTACAAATAATTTAATTGAGATAATAAATAAAAAATTTTAAATAAAATGGATAAATTAAATAAAGATCAGATTAAAAAATTACTTCCCCATAGAGAACCAATGTTATTAATTGACGAATTATATAATATTAAAAAATTGACATCAGCGACAGGTGTTGTTCTTGTAAAAAAAAATAGTTTTTTTGTACAGGGTCACTTTCCCAATCAACCTGTTATGCCTGGCGTATTAATCGTTGAAGCGTTTGGTCAATCTGCTGCTGCGCTTACAGCTTATGGGTTAGACAAGTCAACCTATGAAAATAAACTAGTTTTTTTGATGGGTGTTGAAAAAGCAAGATTTAGAAATCCTGTTATACCAGATTGTAAATTATTACTTAACATTGAAGCAATTAGATCTCATGGCAGAGTTTGGAAATACAAAGGTGAAGCATTTGTTGATGATATTAAAATGGCTGATGCAATTTGGTCTGCAACTATTGTGGACAAGAAATAAATAGCAATAATTATTGATAACTCTATTTAAATTGCTTTGATAAAAGCAATTATGTTAAATCCTTTTTTTAAAAATCATGGTCCGTTTTTAATTTCTGAGATTTTAAAAATCCTTAATATTAATGTTGTGGGTATAAATCCAGATCTTGAGATTATTGATATTAAAGATTTATATAACTCAAATGATAAAGATATTACTTTCCTTCATTCAAAAAAATATAAAGCTATAGCCAAAAATACAAAAGCATCATATTGCATTACCACTGAGTCTTTAAAAAATGAGCTCCCAAAAAATTGCACACCTCTGATTGTTGAAAATGTTTTAATTTCTGTTTCACAATTAACGACTAAATTTTATCCAGATTCTATAAATGATAATTTTGATGATACTGTAATTGCTATTACTGAAACAAAATTTAAAGAAAAAGTTAAATATGGTAAAAATATACTTGTTGGCGAGAATGTATCTTTAGGTTCTAATTGTTTAATAGGCCATAATACTATTATTGAAAAAAATGTGTCTATAGGGAACAATTGTTCAATTGGATCAAACACAATAATAAGAAATTCAATAATTAATGATAATGTAAAAATATTAGATAACTGTATCATTGGAAAACATGGATTTGGTTTTTTTCCAAGAAATAAAAAAAATTTAAGATATCCTCATATTGGAATTGTTTTAATAGAAGATAATTGTGAAATTGGATGTGGGTCTACTATAGACAGAGGATCAATGTCCAATACTGTAATTGGGAAAAATACTTATTTAGATAATCAAATTCATATAGCGCACAATGTTAAAATTGGTGAAAATTCAATTATAGCTGGTCAAGTAGGTATTGCTGGAAGTTCAATTATTGGAAATAATGTCAAAATAGGTGGTCAGGCAGGAATCTCAGGACATATTACAATAGGTAACAATGTAGAAATTGGTGGAGGCTCTGGAGTTATTAAAGATATTCCAGATAATGCTAAAGTTATGGGTTATCCTGCGAAAAATATTAGAGAATTTGTAAGGGATAATAAATGATTCATAAAACAGCATTAGTTGATCCTAAAGCGAAAATTTCCAAGAATGTACAAATCGGACCTTACTCTATAATAGGTCCTAATGTTGAAATAGGCGAAGGTACAGTTGTGCAGTCACATGTAAATATAACTGGTAATACAAGAATTGGATCAAATAATATAATTTATCCATTTGCATCAATCGGCAATGACCCTCAAGACTTAAAATATAAAGGTGAAGAGACTGAACTAAAAATAGGAAATAATAACAAAATTAGAGAATACGTTACTATTAACCCTGGTACCAGTGGGGGTGGTGGCTTAACTAAAGTAGGTAACAATTGCTTATTTATGGTTTCATCTCATATAGCGCATGACTGTTTAGTGGGTGATAATGTAATACTAGCAAATAATGTCCCACTTGGTGGTCATGCTCATGTCGATGATGATGCTATTATTGGTGGTAATTCAGCAGTACAACAGTTTACTAGAGTAGGTAAATCAGCAATGATAGGTGGCATGTGCGGCGTTGTTAGAGATGTAATACCTTACGGGATAGCACATGGAAATAGAAGTATACTACAGGGTTTAAATTTAATTGGTTTAAGAAGAAAAAATTTTACCAATAAGGAAATAATGTCTTTAAGCGAAGCCTATAAACAAATATTTAAGACTGAAAATCTTACAGAAAACTTAAATAGTTTATCAAAGCAATTTAAAGATAATCAATTGGTTAATGAAATAATTAATTTTATAGATAAAGATAAAAAAAGACCAATTTGTACTCCTTTTTCAAAGTAAGATGATTGGTTTATTTTTAGGTGATACAGATTTTTCAGAGATTGTTCTTAAAAAGATTAAAAAATTAAAAAAAAAATATTTCATTATTGATTTTTCAAAAAACAATAAATTTAAAAAAGATAAAAATTCTCACAGGATAAGTATTGGAAAATTTGGTGAAATTATAAAACTGATTAAAAAAAAAAAATCTAAAAAAGTTTTATTTGCAGGTAAGATTGCTAAACCAAAATTTTCTTCCTTAAGATTAGATTTTAAAGGTATATACTATATGCCAAGTGTAATTAGAGCAGCTAAAATAGGTGATGCAGCCATAATCAAATCAATAATAAAAATATTAGCAAATGAAGGAATAAAAGTAATAAGTTCAATATATTTCAACCCAGAACTTGCACTAAAAAAGGGGAATTATTCTAAAATAAAGCCAACTAAACAAGATATCTTCTCAATTAAAAAAGGTAAAACTTTCTATAGCAAAATAAATAATCTGGATCATATTCAAGCGCTTGTAGTTAAAAATGGTAAAATAATTGCTAAGGAAGGTAGAAAAGGTACCAAAAAAATGCTTTCAAAATTAAAGAAAAATTCAAATGGAATATTAATTAAATTACCAAAGAGAAAACAAGACTTAAGAATGGATTTACCTACAATTGGTCTTCAAACTATCAAAGATATAAAAAAATTTGGTTTAAAAGGAATTATTTTGAAGTCGAAAAGAAATATTTTTTTGGATAAGAAAAAAGTAATTACATATGCAAATAAACATAAAATTTTTATCAACATTATATGAAAAAAATTTTTATATTAACTGGTGAACCATCTGGAGATAAACTTGCTGCAACTGTTATTTCAAGACTAAAATCAGATAATAGTGACATTGAATACTTATCAGTCGGTGGAACCCATTTAAAAAACTTAGGAATTAATTCAATATTTGATCTAAATGAAATTACCTACTTAGGTTTTACAAGTATTTTATTAAATATTTTTAAAATTAAATCTAAAATTAACAAAACTGTTGAAGAAATTATAAAATTTAATCCTGACATATTGTTTAGTGTTGATAGTCCAGATTTCACCTTAAGAGTTGCCGAAAGAGTTAAAAAAATTAATTCAAATATTAAAACAATTCATTATGTAGCTCCTCAAGTATGGGTGTGGAGAAAAAATAGAGTAAAAAAAATTAAAAATTTTATAGATCACATGCTTTTGTTATTTAATTTTGAGAAAAAATATTTTGATGAAGAAAATATTAAAAACACTTTTGTAGGACATCCGTTAATTGAATATATTGATAACAATAAAACTATTATTGAAAATATTTTACCTAAAAATAAGAAAATTATATCTTTATTTCCAGGCAGTAGAAAATCTGAGACTAGTGTTTTATTACCAATATTAGTTAATTTTATAAAACTTATGAATAAGCGAAACAAAGATTATTTTTTTTATTTTCATGCAACTGAAGAAAATAAAAATTTCATTTTAGACAATATAAAGAAATTAAATATTAATAATTTAGATGTCGCTTCTCAAGAGAATATTAAATCCAAAATTTTAAATAATTCAGTTTTTGCTGTTTCAAAATCAGGAACTGTATCATTACAGATTTGTAATGCTAATATTCCCTCTATAATAATTTACAAGCTTAGTTTTATTAATTTTATGATCTTCAAATTGTTAGTTAATGTTAAATTTGCAAATATTATTAATATAATAAATAATCGTGAAGTAATTCCAGAATTATTGCAAAATGAATGTAACTCAGAAGAAATATATAAATCTGTAAATTATTTACTTAAAAATCCTGAATTAATTAATAAACAGTTAACTGAATGTTCTAAAACTCTAGATGGAATTAGATCAAAAACTTCATCTTCTAGTGAAGCAAGCTCAATTTTACTTAAGTACCTTTTCTAATCTTTGCTCAACATCATTTTTCCCTAAAGATACAACAATATCATATAATCCTGGTCCAAACTTTGAGCCTGTGAGTGCTATTCTTAAAGGTTGACCAATACCTTTAAAATTTGTTTCATATTTCTTTATTAAATTATTAACTATTGTTTCTAAATTATCTCTACTTAAATTTTCTAATTTTTTAATTTCATTTTGGAAATCATTTATTATTTTTTTTGATTTTTCATTAATTAATTTAAAATCATCTTCATTAAACTGTACTTCATCTACCATGATATATTTTGCGTTATTAAATATATCTTCAAGTGTTTTAGCTTTATTTTTCAAAAAAGATAATGATGATTTTATTTTTTCTTCTTTTTCAGAATTTATTTTTTCTTTATAAATTTCACAATATTTCACTAAATTTTTGTAAAGATCACTTTCATTAATAGTTTTTATATAATGTTCATTCATCGATAGAATCCGACTCATATCTAATTTTGACGGTGATTTTCCAATACCCTCCAAATTAAAAAATTTGATACTTTCATCTAAAGTAAATATCTCTTTATCTTGATATGACCATCCAAGCCTAAGTAAATAATTTCTTAAAGCATCAGGCATTATTCCTATTTTTGAATAATCGTCTAAAGTTGAAGCATTGTCTCTTTTTGATAACTTTTTTCCTTCTATAGTGTGAATTAATGGTATGTGAGCAAATTGAGGAACTTTCCAATCCATAGCTAAATAAATTTGAATTTGTTTAAAAGTATTTATTTTGTGGTCATCACCTCTAATAATGTGAGTCATTCCCATTTGATAATCATCTACCGTTGCAGATAAATTATATGTTGGTGAACCGTCATTTCTTAAAATTACAAAATCTTCAATTTTATTATTTTCTATTTCAACATTACCTTGCACTAAATCTTTAAGAGTTGAATTTCCCTCTATTTTACTTTTAAATCTAATTACTGGTTTTATGTCTTTCGGAGCGTCTTTTTCATCTTTGTTTCTCCATTTTCTATCATAAATATAAGGCATTTTCTTTTGTCTAGCTCTTTTCTTTTGTTCCTCAATCTCTTCTGTTGTGCAATAGCATTTATAGGCATGACCATTTTTTAATAGTTCATTAGCCACTTTAATATGGTCATTTATTTTTTTTGATTGAATATACTCATCTCCATCATGATTTATTCCAATCCATTTAAGTGATTTTAAAATTTGTATTTTATATTCTTCTTTAGATCTTTCCTTATCTGTATCTTCAATTCTTAAATGAAAAGTTCCATTTTGATTTTTTGAATAAAGCCAATTAAATAGGGCTGTACGTACACCCCCAATATGAAGAGCTCCTGTAGGTGATGGAGCAAAGCGTGTTGCTACTTTTGACATCAGTGATGTTTAGACTATTTTTTTAAAAGTTTCTATATAAAGATACCAAAACACCTTGGACCTTTACTCTATCTGGCCCAAAAATCTTGGTTTCATAGTTTCTATTAG
>MDSV01143822.1_pt1 | contig 12886 bp, 7 predicted proteins | sample 810851 | NCBI WGS metagenome assembly MDSV01 (sample SAMN05326640, study PRJNA326480) | marine metagenome | isolation source: seawater | place: Atlantic Ocean: North East | collected 2012 | reverse complement strand
TGAAACATTCGAAAAAGAAATTGATCGAGAACAAACAATAACATTTAGAATTTTCCAAATTCTTAATCAAATGCCAACGCAACTTAAAAATTCAGCGAGAGATATGAAATACAATTTCACAAATGAACAATTATCTAGATATGATATTGAAGAATTAGAGGAGGGGTACAATAAAGCAGTTGAAGTTCTTAAAAGTATTGATTTTAATAGTGAAGATCCTAATACTGACTTCAGAACTTTTCAAAGAAATTTAATAGACTCTATTTTTGAAACCAGGGGCTTACTTGAAAATGCTTTAAGTATATTTCAATCTGTTAAAAATGAAGTCGATAAAAAAATAATAGATCTCAATTTAAAAAAAAATGAAACATCTCAATTATCGACAAATATCATTTTAATTTCATTTGTTTTGCAATTATTAATCTTCATCGTAATTCAGTTTGTGGATATTAGAAGTAGTGAAGAAGTTTAGTAAAATTAGTAAAAGAGGATTTATAATTTTGATCATAGCTGGTGTTTTACAATTTGGATCTTTGGCAATTCAGCAATATGTTGTTCAAGCAGAGGGGAATATTAGAAATATGCAGGAAAGAATACCAGAGTTTAATAATAAATTTCAAAATATACAATCCTCTTATTTTTCGCTTACATCTTTAAACAGTGAGTATTTAGAATCAATTCAGATGTCATTAAATTTTAGATTATTTAGTGATGATCTATTATCTAATTTGAAATTTTATACTTCAAATTTTATGGAAATAGTGATCTCAAATAAATATGTAAAAGAGTTTATAGATCAAACCTCCATTAAAAATTTCGAAAATTTAAAAAAAAATATTGAAGAATTAGAAGTTGAAAATTTAACTAGTTATTCCATTTTCGAAGATTATTTATACGAAATTATGAAATTTTATAGAGTTTTGCAAAAAGAAGCAGGTGCTACTTTAGGAGAAATTGATAATCTAAACATTGAAATTAATAATGCGAATAATAATAAACAAATTTATTTACTTTTTTCTATAGTTTTAGAAATCTCATCTTTTTTACTAATTCTTGTTTTTTTCAGATTGTTTATTAAAAAAAATTTAATTTCTAATTTAAAATTACAAAAATTAAGTACCATAAAAAAATAATGGGTGCTTAACTAAAAATATATAAGAATCACAATAACTTTTAATGTTATTATTTAGTGAAATAGTAAATCTTTTTTTTCACTAAAATCACAATTTAATTTATGATTATTTAATTAATAAAAATGCAGTCTTTAAAAATTAAAAATAAAGAGAATATATGCCTCGATAATTACGATAAAATTTATACAGAATTAGTGTCTTTAATAAAGAATTCTAATTCAAATAAAATTTCTATAATTTTGCCATTGAATGAAAAAGATTTCTATAATGTTTTTTATTTATATTCTCTCTCTCAATCACTCAACACTTCTAATCATAATAAGGAATTTCCTCGTCCAGGAGATAATTGCTACATCGAACCATTTAATAACGAAATATTCATATTTCATAATTATGTTACGGAACAAATTCCTCAAGTAGGTCAAGGTATGAATCAATATTTCAATAGAATTTATATCAGTGATGTTAATTCCAAAGAGATAAATAAGCACTTGCTTAATGAAAAAAATAAAATCGTTCGAACAAATAGGTCAGCACCCAAAGGAAATTCTAAATTTCCCTCTTTCAAAAATAAAAAAAACATTAATAAGTTGGAAGATTTTTTCAAAGAAGAAATTAATTATAACTTTGAAAATCTCACAGAAGAAAATATATTTTTGATTAATAGAAACAAGAAACATAATCACTTAGACTTTTTGGATACTTTTTACTTCCAAAATGACCAAGCAAAGAAAATTTATATCAATGAATTTCCGTTATCTTTCATTAACAAAAAAAGTCTAAGAACTCATTACAAGTATAAGGATCAGATTTTTGATAATGCTACTGTATTTGAATATACAAATAATCTTAAGAATCTTGAACTAGCAAATCACAATCAAACTCTATTTGTGAATAATATAAACTCCCTTGTTAATAAAGATACTTGGGTGGATAGATTTACTCAAAACAATAAAATAATTCTATTTATTCACCCTAATCAAATAAATCAAATTAATTTAATAAAAAAACAAAATTTCCATTACTTATTGTATGGCAATGATAGGAATACAGAGAATACATTAATCAATTCAAATACTAATTTTGAAAAATCAATTTCAAAACGTATTTCTGATTATAAGGAATTTGATTACAATTTTGTTAAATATATAGACTCTGATTTTGACAAAATATGTAATTTGTATTTTGAACTAACAAAAGATTTAAAAAACTTTGGTGAAGAAGAAAGAGAAATTTTATCTAAACTTACAAATACTATATTTAGATCAAATGATTTAATCGATATCGAAAATAATGAAAAATTTAAATTAGCTAAACAATCAATTCAAATATTCTCTGAAATATTAGAGATAAAAAAATTTGATCTCGATACCAACAAAATATCCTCTTTTGAAAAAATAAACTCACTAATTAAAGAGTTTTTTAAAAAAAATATATTTTTTGAGAATAAAATAATGGAAATAAACGAATTTTTAAGAATAAATAATCAAGATACACTGGTTATAATACCAAATAATTTTAACTTTAATGACCAATTAAAAAACAAATATCCAAATTGCACCTTTTTAACCTTAAAGAATATTTTAAATAAAACCCAAGATTTACCTCCTTTTGAGTCAATGTTAGTGTGTTGCTACATAAAAAGAGATTATCTTCATAAAGTTATTTTCTCACAATTATCAAAAAAAATAACATTTTTATGTAATAATTTTGAACATAATTTTTATAAAAAGTTTTTTTCCAAAAAAGCTTGGTTGGAACTCGTTAAATTCGATAGCAACAATAATGAGAAAATAAATATTTTTGGTGAAAAATATGAAACTATTTCATCTAAAGATAAAGTCGAACAATCTTTAGATGACGATAAAATGCGTCTTGTAAATTTAGATGAATTATTGGATAGGCCAATTTTTGAGTCTTATCAATCAAATGAGGAGCAAGTAATTCCAATACTCCTAAAATTTCAGTGCGGAGGTATGGCCTATTTTTATCAAAATCACGATTATAAAATCATTAATCAAGAGAAGGATGAGAAGTTTGAGATATCTAAAATTAATTCATCAAATTTTCAATACGATGACATAATAATTATAAGAAATACTGGAGATAAAGTAATTTATGAAGAAGAGACTAAAAGGATTTCAAACAATGAGGAAAATGAAGTTTTGAAGAAAAATTCAGAAAAATGGAAAAATATGTTAGAAAATAAATTTAATACAGGTCAAGGATTTGACACAGATGATATTTTATTTCAATTACAAAAAATTGGTTTTAAAAAAACAAGAAACACTTTACAGAATTGGCTGTACGGTGATGTTTATTGTCCAGAGGAATATAGTGATTTAATTTTAATAAATAAAATATGTGATTCTAGATATTCAGATAAAGAATTAAGAGAAGTTTATAACTCAGCACAATTAATCAGATCTAAACATCAAAGTGTAGGCAGAGATTTAACTAAAAGAATTTTCGAACAAACTGTGAATATATTTAATGATAATATTTTTAATATACATAATGATAGAATAAGGGTCGATATAGATAAAAATGGATCCGTACAACTTGGTGGAGATAATTCAGAAAATCCTGAAGGATGGGTTCTTAAGATAGATACTGTTCGTACGGTAAACTTTAGTGTGCCAATTAGTCATGTGAACAGACTTTATATTCCTTAATGGCTAAATGTTATCCCCCAAATATTTTTGAATATACGAAAAGTTCGGCTGAAAAAAAAATATTTAAAATTTTTGAAAAAAATAAGCATACAAAAAATTGGATTGTTTTACATTCTTTGGGTTTACCTCCAGGAACTTCTAGAGATAAATATAGATTTGGAGAAATAGACTTTGTTGTTCTTATTCCAGATTTCGGAATAATTTGTATTGAAGCTAAATCCTCTCGTCTTAAATGTGAAGATGGAGTATGGACCATATTCAATAGGTATAAGGGAAACTATGAAAAATTAACCAAATCTCCTTTCCAACAAGCTAAAGATGGTATGTTTAAACTCAATGAAGTTATTCATAAGCGATTAAAAGATAACCATAAAATTATATGGGAGAAAATATCTAATCGATCTTTAGGTATGCATGTCATGTTTCCTGAATGTGCTAGACCTATATTACCCTCAGACATCAATAGAGAAGACCTTACTTGCCAAGATGATTTCAATTCAGATGAAGAGTTCATTCAAAGGTTAATTAAGTCAGTTAATTTGCAACTAAATAATTCAAAGCAATTTGAGTTTAAAAATAAACATTTTGATCAAAAACTAATGATATCAATTAAGCAGATCCTAAGACCTGACTTTCAATTTATTGTAAAATTATCTTATTTAAATCAATTAGTAGATGAAGCAATTTGTAGTTTTTCAACTGAACAGCAAGATCAATTAGACAATATTGAAGATAACTTAGATTCAAATCCAAAGATTTTATTTCAGGGTCCACCTGGTACCGGTAAAAGCTTTTTAGCTATTGAGCTATATAAGAGAGTTTCATTGAGTCACAAAGTTTGTTTTCTTTATTTTAATAAGTTAATCAAAACATCTGTTCAATTTAAATTGGAAAATGAAAATATGAATAATGAAAATTGTTTTATTATTCATGATTTGATGAGAAAAATCGTTGGACAATCATCTTTAGAGGTTGATTATAAAAATTCAATAGAGGGCAAAAATGATAGCGAAGTTTTTGATGAGATACTTCCTAGATTTGCTATCGCCGCAATAGATGAAAAATATAAATTTGATTTTATTATTGTTGATGAAGCACAAGATATTTTATCTGACTTAAATCTTGAATTTATTAACTTACTTTTAAAAAATACTTTTGATGAAAGTTCACTAGTTTTTTTTGGTGATTTTGAAAACCAAAATATTTATAAAAGACAATCTTTAAAAAACTATAATTCATTTTTTGATAATTTTTGGAAACACACATTAAAGAAAAATTATAGAAATACAGTTAATATAGGTAAGTATGCTTCCGCTTTTGGAGAATATAATCATTTACCATTTAAATTAGTTACTAAAAGTAATCTAGTTCCAGAAATTCAATATTTTACAAACGAAGATGATTTTATTTTTAAAATATCTGAAATTATTAAGAGTTTTGACTACGAGCTAATTAAACAAGGTATTGTATTTTTATCAAAATTCACATTTCCCAATTCTTTACTTAATAAAGTTAATTTTGCAGATGTAAATTTTGATTTAACAATTTTAACAGAGAAGAATATTCACTCATTCTTATACAAAAAAGATCAAGTATATTTTTCTACATTACAAGGGTTCAAAGGCTTAGAAGCCTCAACTATAATCTATATAGATTTAGATTTTAGTGATGCACAAGAAAATTTATATCACTTCATTGCTTTAACTAGAGCCAAGAGCAATTTAAAAATTTTGATAAACGAAAAATTTCGTAAAAAAATACAACAAATATATAATAGACTGGTATTATATGATGCAAATGACGGAAAAGAACTTTAGAAATTCTTTATATGATCAAATATATCAAGAGTCAATTGGACCAGATATCAAAACTTTCAAAAATTTATTTCCAAATAAATATAAATTATCTAAATCTTTTTTTGACTACGAAACTGAAATAGTTTTACAACCAGGGCCCAAAAATAAATATGGTGCAGGAGTTTTATTTCCACAAAGATCAATTATTGATAGCAACGAAACCCAAGAAGATATTTCAAGTTCAGATGAAAATGAAGATGAAATAAAGTATGGAAGAGAAGATGTTGTTAATAATGACAATAGTTTTGAGATAGAAGATAATGAAAATGAGAAAGTAGAAACTGAATCTGCAGAAGACACTAACATAAGTTTAGCAAATCAATATTTACCTAGCTCTTTGGGTTTGACAGTTATCACAGATTTTTCTGATGATATTGAAGTAATAGCAGACGAGATATCTGTTTATAAAAAAATTGATAATATAGAGGATGAAATTATTGAATTACTTTTTTTAGAGGTAATCTATATTAATCAATCTTTAAATATTTATGAAGAGTTTAGTCTTGATAGAAATATTTATTATGAAGATTTAGGAATTGATGAAAATAATTTTGGTAACATCATTAATCCTATAAGAAAAATCTGTAAACAAGACATTAATGATAAAACAGATAAAAGACTTTTATCTTTATTCAACAAGGTAAGTTCATTAGATAAAAATAAAATTCAAGAATTATTAAATAATCTACAAGATTTATATAAATCAATGCCTTCTGATGAAAAGTTTTCAAAAAATATTAGTGGTTATGTTAGATATAAGAGGAATCTTAGCTATATTTTACGTGCTGATGAATTGTCAAATAAAAAAAATTTTAAAATTGACCATCTTTTTGAGGATGACAAAATAAAAATTCATATTGAGGGCAGAACGTATAAATCACATAAAGGACTTTTTTTTATTACCACTTCTCTTATTAATAATATTCAAAAAGAGCAAGCACCGGGAGAAAAACCAAAAATTGATAACCAAGAATGCATTTTTCAAGCCAATCTAAGAATTAATAGTTTAAATAATAAAAATTGTTTCATTTCTTTCAAATCAGATTTTGAAACTATTCTTAACCAAGAGGATAATTTCAAGAGAGAGAAATACCATGATCTAATTTATGATCTATATAATTCAAATTTTTTAAATAGAGATAAAAAGAATTTTGCTATTGGTCATGGTTGTGCATGTAGTTGGAATGATCCTATAAAAAGTTTATGTAATTCTGTGTACACAGTATCTATGCCAAAACACTATACTCATCCAGTAGAGCCCAATGAGGCAATTGAGCTGTCAATGTTTAAACTTAGCAAGGATGAAAATTACATTTCTAACCAAGTTAATTTATTGATTTCAAATTATGATGATTGGATAATTAAAACTTCTGCCGAACAAGACAATATGTCTGAAAGTGAGAATTTCTTTTTTTTAAGAAATTTAGAACAATGTAAAAATATTAAAAGACGAATAAAAGAAGGACTATCTTTAATTAGCAGAGGCTCTGATATTTTTAGCCCCCATTGTTTAAAAGCATTTCAATTAATGAATCAGTCAATGATTATGCAGCAATGTCATTACCATATTGTTGAAAATGGATTTAATGGAAAAAAGAATATTTGGGACAAAGATAACTTTAAATATTCTGAAGAAAACTATCAAATAGACATAACTAATTATGAAGATTATGCAGCTAATATAAAAAGAGGTTTATGGAGACCATTTCAATTAGCTTTTATTCTAATTAATTTAAAGTCGATTATTGATAAAGACGACCCCTCTAGAAACATTGTAGACCTTCTTTGGTTCCCAACTGGTGGTGGAAAAACAGAGGCATATCTTGGACTTTCTGCTTTTACAATTTTTTATAACAAAATTATAAACTCAAAATCTTTCGGAAATTATATATTGATGAGATATACACTTCGCCTCCTTACTGGCCAACAATTCCAACGTGCCCAATCATTAATTTGCTCGATGGAAAAAATTAGACGAGGTAATTTGAGTCTCCTTGGAGAAAAAGAAATATCCATTGGATTATTTGTGGGTAATAATTCGTCGCCAAACACTAAAGAAAGATGGAGAAGTATAAAAAATGAAATAAGAGAAAACGGCAAAAGAACTAACTTAGTTTTGCTCAATTGTCCTTGGTGTGGAACTGAAATGGGGCCACTACAAAAAAATCAAGAGGATTTAACAACCAAAGGATACGGTGACGATGGGGATTATTACTGTGAAAACACAAAATGTGATTTTCATGAAGGCCTTCCTGTGTATACAGTTGATGAAGTTCTTTATACGCAAAAGCCAAGCTTAATAATTGCAACTGTCGATAAATTTGCAATCACACCTTGGAAATTTAAAGAGGTAAAGAAACTTTTCTTCAACAAGAAAAATCCAAATCAAATTAAACCCCAGCTAATTATTCAAGATGAGCTACATCTAATTTCTGGAAAATTAGGTTCTATGGTTGGCTTTTTTGAGTTAATGATAGAAAAGTTATGCGAAGATACGATCAATCAAAAGAGTATTAAGCCTAAAATTATTGCTTCAACAGCTACAATTTCAAACTCTCAAAATCAAATTAGATCATTATATGGTAGGCAGAGTAATTTGTTTCCTCCTCAGTTAAGTAAAATGGGAAATTCTTATTTTGCTGAAGTTAAAGAAGAAAAAAAAGGAAGAATGTATGTTGGAATATTTTTTTCTGCAAATTCATCACAACAAATTACCTTATCAAGACTTACAGCTTACATCGCACAGGAACCTAAGCTCCATCTTTTCAATGAAGGTGATCCACATATTGCCGATATGTATTGGACTAGTGTGTTGTATTTTAATTCTACTAGAGAGCTGAACCAAGCTAATACGCTAATCGAAAATAATATAAGAAATACCCTGAGAAGGTATTATGACCGCCTAAATATTTCCTCAAAAAATGAGAAAAAAAAACATATTAGAAGATATCTTTATTCAGACAAAGGCAAGGTAGAGTTAACCAGTAGAGAAACTGAGTCTAATTTGACAAAATACTTTCAAAGATTACAGCAAAATAAAATTATTGGTACTGATGATAAAGAAGTAAAAATGAGCGGCGGTAGTGTTGTAGATATCTGTCTTGCAACGAATATGATCCAAGTAGGTATTGATATTTCGAGATTAAATATAATGATCATCAATGGTCAGCCAAAAACCACTTCAGAATATATTCAGGCATCTAGTAGAGTTGGTAGAAGCAAATCTGATTTAGGCTTGGTTTTTACAATATACAACACCTCGAAATCAAGAGATAGATCGCACTTTGAGAGATTTGATCACTATCATTCCTCTATATATAGCTATGTGGAACCTACATCTGTTACTCCTTTTTCCAAAAATCTTCTAGAAAGAGCATTACATTCGGTGATTTTAACCTTAGTGAAATTGATTGGTGATGAGAGTCTTGAAGATAAACCTTCCATAAAACTAGTAGATGAGGAACTCATAACAAAAGTTAAATCAATTGTCCTTGAGAGGTTTAAAATTTGTGAACCTGAATATTATGAAAATGAGAAATCTGAAATTGAAGAATTAATAGATAGTTTTTTCCAAAAATGGAAAAGTTTAGAGCCTGAGATTTATGGATATATGGATATTACGAAATTAAATCAAAAAAAACCTTTGCTTAAACCATTCAATACCTCCTTAGATGAGAACTGGGATGATGCGATAGAAACATTAACAAATATGAGAACAGTTGATGGACAAGGACAAGTAAGGATTAATAGAATTGTCAAACAATAATAAAAGATTCAAATATTTTCCCAAAAAAGTTGATATAAGAATACCCCAATATTTATCTGTTTATGGTCCAGGAAGTATCATGCCCACTATTAATGACGATAGTGTCATTTTATCTAGTCCGGCGTACTGGGCATCTGGTGACTATCCTCCCCAATGGAGAATTAGAGATGTGAGACTTCAAAAAAGACTGGGAGTTGATCATTTTAAAGTTCCACCAGTTTATTTTTCTAAACACAGTTCCCACTTAATGCAGCAGAGAACTATAAAAGCCTTTAGATTTCCGAGATGGCATTATTGTCCTAGGTGTGGATATATGAATAAAGTTTCTTTGACAGCTGAACATGCTAATGGAAAGAAACACGATCCCCTTTTTTGTAATGGATCTATAACTAATATTAAAAATATTTGTTCTAAAACAAAACAACAAAACCCTGATAGATTGCCTAAACTTATACCTTCACGATTTATCGCTGTATGTAAAAAAGGTCATGTCCAAGATTTTCCGTACCGTGCTTGGATACATGATTATGAAATTGATGACGAAGATACAAGTCATAGATTAAAATTTGAAGATCAAGAAAACATTTCATCAATTAGAGTTGTGTGCCTAGATTGCAAAAAATTCAAAACATTTCAAGGTGTGATGACTGCTGGCATTGGCAAAGAAAATTGTACTGGGTCCAAGCCATGGCAAGGAGCCAATTATGATAAATGCAAAGAAACATTAAAAGTCATGCAGCAAGGAGCCTCGAACGCTTATTTTCCAATAACAAAATCATCAATTTACCTTCCAAAAAGTCAAGTTGAGTTCTCTAAAGATATAGACAAAATTTTTAAAGAACATAATGAAAAGCTTATAGATTTAGCACAAACCAATATTGATGATCAAATCGACCAGCAATTAAACGCTTTTGCAACTGTATTTAATGTAAATGTTGATGAATTAAAAAAGGCGTTTCAAAAGAAATATATAAATCTAAGTGTCAATAAATCTGAACATTTAAGTGAAGAAGAATTTAGACTTCAAGAATATGAGGCTATTATCAACCAAGAATTTGATAAGGAAAAAAATCTAATAATTAAAAAAATAGATAATTCTTTGTTTTCTGAAAAATTTAAAAATATCTTTGATAATATCTATAAAGTTGAAAAGCTCAGAGAAATCAGAGCTTTTTATGGCTTCACAAGAATTGAGCCGCATGATCCTGAAAGTTTAACATTATCCCAAGATAATAGAATTCAATCAGTTGTCGAAACAGATAAAAATGGTGAGAGATGGAGCCCTGGTATTGAGGTGAGGGGTGAGGGAATTTTCTTTGAATTTAATCAAGACTCAATTTCAAAATGGGAGAAAGATATTATTGATAATGAACTTGTGAGTAGCATGGATAAATCAATAGATAGATATAATTCTTTTAGAAAAAATATGGGTTTAGATAATAGAAACATTAGTTATAAATTTTACCTTCTGCATACTTTTTCTCATTTAATTATCAAACAGTTTAGTTATGAGTGTGGATATAGCGCTACAGAGCTAAGAGAAAGAATTTATTGCAATTCAAACCCTAATCATCCAATGAACGGTGTTTTGATTTATACAGCCTCAGGGGATAGTGAGGGATCTTATGGAGGATTGATTAGACAGTGTGAGCCCTTTTTATTAGAGAACAATGTCCAAAAAGCAATAAACTCTTCATTGTGGTGTTCATATGATCCTCTTTGCATTGAGAACGATCAACAAGGCACTGATGGAACCAATATAGCTGCATGTTATAGCTGTAGTTTGCTTCCCGAAACATCTTGTGAAGAAGGAAATAGACTTCTAAATAGATCTTTGATATCGGGGAAAATAGATAATCGAGAGATATCCTTCTTTAAAGATTTTATCGATTAATTTTTTTTGAATATAAACTTTCAATAAGACTTTTAGATAAATTTTCTACAACATCAACTGAAACAGCATTTCCAAATTGTTTATAGGACTGAGCATTTGAGACCGTAAGTTTAAATGATTTAGGAAAACCCTGTAAATTTGCACATTCTCTGGGAGTCAATTTTCTAGGGTTCTTTTTTGTTTTAATTAAAATTTCACTACCATCTTTGTTGTATCTCGCTGATAAAGTCCTTGTATAGGGATCATGCTTATCAAAAAGGCTATACCCAAAACCCTTACCATTTTTTTTGTTTCTTTCTTTACGCTTCACATGACTGTCCCATAGCCTGTCACTTATTTGAAAACTTTTATCAACTCTTTTTTCTAGTATCTGACCTACATTAGTTTCTTTTTTGTTTCCAATTGGGAAAATAAATTCTTTTTTATTGAGATCTTTTCTTATTCCTACGATAAAAATTCTTGCCCTATTTTGTGGTAGCCCAAAATCTTTCGAATTTAATACTTTTGGGTCGGGAACAAAATATTTCTTTCTTAAAACTTTAAGCATTATTTCTAGGGTTTTCCCTTCGTCATGTTCTTTTAGACCTCTGACATTTTCTAAGATAAAAGCATCAGGTTTCTTACTAGATAATATTTTAGCAATATAATAAAAAAGAGTACCCCTAGTATCCTCAAGTCCTTTTTTGTGTCCAGCTCTGGAGAAGGGCTGGCATGGAAAACCAGCTAATAAAAGGTTATGTTTAGGTATAATTTTTTTAATCTTATTCTCATTATTTAAGCCACTAACATCACCAATAAAAGGAGTAGATGGAAAATTATTTAAATAGGTTTCTTTGGCATATTTGTCTATGTCACTTGCCATGACACATTCATGTTTGAAACGATATTTTTTTAATGCCTTTTCTAAACCAATTCTCATACCACCTATCCCTGCGAATAAGTCTAAAGAGGTTACTTTCATCATTTTAATTTATATAGTTTTAGTAAATAATTATGAGCACTAATTATAAAATACTTTGGCAGCAGTTGGCTCGTCATTTAATTAATAAGAAACCATTTAAGCATAGAGATGAAGCTAAGATGGATCAACGTTTCCTTGAGATTTATCGGCATTTTGTCGAAAAATATGGCTCACATGAGAAGGCAGCTAAAAAATTATATTATCATGATGAATTTACACATATGCAGGCATTAGATGGATATTACACAAGACTGGGTCGTTCTATGGCAAAAGATCATTGGAAATCACTCATTCGAAAATGGGAAGATTTGAAAAGAAAGCCAGAATTTCAACAATATATTTGGCTAGATAAAGAACAAAAAAAACGGGACAGAAAGGTTTCCCGTAGATGAAAAATACCCCCTAATTCTCATAATCGCTCCTAATAAATAAAAACAAAGGAGTGATCATGGCATCATTTTTTTACAACCATCGGTATTACGTCCGCCGACCTAAAGAGCGAAAAAAAAAATATAAATTTATTTATGATGAAGATGGGTTTATGAGAAAAGGTGAGATTATCCCTAAACCTAAAACAGAGTATCTGCAGCGAATGCGGCGC
>MDSV01121594.1_pt1 | contig 12886 bp, 14 predicted proteins | sample 810851 | NCBI WGS metagenome assembly MDSV01 (sample SAMN05326640, study PRJNA326480) | marine metagenome | isolation source: seawater | place: Atlantic Ocean: North East | collected 2012 | reverse complement strand
CACCCCGCATGTTTAGCGCTGCTTTGCAGGGTTTTCTGCCCCCCAGACTTGAACCTCTCGGTTTTTCTCTGGATGGCCAGTTAAGAGTTGCCCCTTAATTAATAGCACAATATCAAAATGCAAAAGTTGTATGTATCACTTTATTGTTGAATTTATTGAGTTTTAAACAGGTGTGAATAGTGGGGAAAACTTAATTAATAAATAAGAAGACCCATTATAACAATTAATAGTATTATTAGACTAAAAAATATTAATTTAAGAATTTTATTTCTTTTATTTTCCTCTAATTTTGGCCAATAATTCATTATTAAAAAGGCTCCTATAACTGTCAATAATCCCAATAAAATGAGTAATTTAGCCATAAAAAGTTAAACCTAAATAGCTTAATAAAAATAAAATTGCTAAGCACGATAAAAAGACAGTTTCTAAACTTTTGCCAGTGTTTTTATATTGTATGTAGCTTAAAAATATAAAACCAAATGATGTTATTAAAAAAAATATTGCTGGGATTTCACCATCCATTGAGGCCATAATTTTTTAATTTAGACTATTGACAATAAAAATCACTTGATATATTACTAATGATAATTAATTGTTATCAATAGTAATATATGAATGAGTTAACTACAGACCTAAAATCACTTCATGAGGCCACTTTAAACAACCTCAAAAGCTCTAAAGCAAATAATACTTTAAGAGCCTATAAATCAGATTTTAAAGATTTTGGTGCTTTTTGCGCCAAACATGGTCTAAATTCATTGCCATCAGAGCCAAAAATAGTTTCTTTATACTTAACTCATCTTTCTAAAAATTCTAAAATAAGCACTTTAAGAAGACGTTTGGTGTCAATAAGCATGGTTCACAAATTAAAAGGTCATTATTTAGATACAAAACATCCGATCATAATCGAAAATTTAATGGGAATTAGAAGGGTGAAAGGGAGTATTCAAAAAGGAAAAAAACCGTTATTAATCAATCATTTAAAATCAATAATTAATGTAATAGATCAACAAAAAATTGATGAAATTAAAAAACTAAGAGACAAATCAATAATCTTAATTGGTTTTGGAGGCGGTTTTAGAAGGACTGAACTTATTTCAATAGATTATGAAGATCTAGAATTTGTTTCTGAGGGCCTAAAGATAACAATTAAAAAGTCAAAAACAGATCAATTTGGTGAAGGGATGATTAAAGGATTACCCTACTTCAATAATGAAATTTATTGTCCTGTAATTAATTTAAAAAAATGGTTAGAAATTTCTAAAATAAATTCTGGACCTATTTTTAGAAGATTTTCCAAAGGTTCATCTTTGACAGATAATAGATTAACAGATCAATCAGTAGTTTTATTAATGAAACAATATTTAAATTTAGCTGGAATTGAAAATAAAAATTTTGCAGGTCATAGTTTGAGATCAGGTTTTGCAACAGTTGCTGCGGATTCAGGCGCGGATGAACGAAGTATTATGGCAATGACAGGACACAAAACGACGCAAATGGTTAGAAGATACATAAGAGAAGCAAATATATTTAAGAATAACGCTCTTAATAAAGTAAAAATTTAAACAAACGTCTTAAAACTACTTAGTTGTATTATCACCAATTCTAATAATTTTTGAGTCTTTAACATTAAATATATATCTGAAAGGATCAATAATAATCGAGTTTTTTGGATAATTAAACTTTATAAAATCTGGATGTTTAGTTCCAATAAAAAAAACATGCTTTAATTTTTTATTATTCCAATTAAAATCATCACATACTTTTTCATATTTATCATCAACATATGGATCCCAAGTAAAAACTTTTTTTTGTTTTTCCTTTAATATGTTTTCTAATAATAAAGAAGGACTACCTAAAATTAAATTTGTTTCTGGTTTAAAAGTTTTACCTAGAATATTAATTTGTCTATTTTCAGAGTTTTCAATAATCAAATTGGCTAGCCATTCAGATTGTTTTTCTCTTTGCATCATTATGCTATCAAACCAATCATAAGAAAGATTTAATTTTTGAGACAAATGACTCAATGCAATATTATCTCTAGGATGACAACCTCCCCCATCACCCATGCCTCCGGACATGTATGCACCAGATATTAATCTTCGTGTAGCTAATTTTAATCCATTTGTAACTTCGTCGATATTTGTATTAGGTAAATGATGGCATGCTTCCATAATTGTATTAACGAATGAAATTTTAGTAGATATCATGGTATTATATGAAACTTTAATCAATTCAGCATTTTCTATTGTGGTTTTATAAAATGGTGAGTCACATATAGTTTTATAAAAATTCTGTGCTTTAATAGCTGCTTCTTCATCATCTACACCAAATAAAATAAACTCCGGATGTAAGAAATCTCGTATAGTTGATCCCATTGCAATAAAAAAAGGATTGTAGCAAAGTTTAGTATGATTACCCAAAAGTGGCTTAATTTGACTTCTTATTGTACCAGGTAAAACTGTTGAAATAATTATGACTACTTTATCTTCACCATTTTTTTCGATTGCCTCAGAGAGATCTTTTATTCCTGATTTTAGGTAGGAATAATCAAAATCAATACGTTTATTTGGAATTCTAGTAACTCCTTCATATTGAGGGTCATGGGGAGTTTGTATGGGAACAAAAATGATTTCAGAGTTTTTAACAAGCTGATCTATATCATTTATCTCCAGTTTTGTATTAGGTAAATATCTATCTACCCATTCTTCCCTATATCTAATCTTTTTATTCCTAATATCTTCAAGTGTTTGTTTAGATATATCATAACCATAAATCTTGTGACCCTTATCTTCAACAGCTAAACTTACAGGCAAACCTAATTTACCTAAACCTAAAAATCCAATATTCATTATAACTTTCTTGCTTCAATTAATCGTTCATTTTTAGTTTTATTCCAAATTTCAAAATCTTTTTCAGGAATTCCACCCTTCCTATTCAATAAAAATGTATTGTCAACTTCATTTTCAAATGTATCCGCTGAAAATTGTTTTACAGCTATTTTGTTTGTTACTAAGAATTTTTTACTAATATGACTGAGAGCACATATCCAAGTATCTAAATACCAGAAATTGAAATTTTCACTTCCAATATAATTTAATCTTTCAAACCATTTTCTATTTACTATTGGAAAGTCGGTATGTAAATAATCATATTTTTTTCCTGATTCTATCCATAAACACATAGGATTATTTTTATCAGATTTAGAAAATTCTAAATCTATATAATGATCCCAAGATTGGGTTATAAATATAATATCATCATTAACTGGAAAAATTATATCACCTGATGATTTTGATGCTAAAAAATTATTTCTTTTTGCATGCGTATTAATATTTTCTATAAATATTTTTATATCATATTCTTTAAAATCATTATTAATGAAATTTTTATACGAATCTAATTCGATTTCATTTTTGTCTAGTAACAATAATATCTCAATTCTTGATTTTTCATTTACAGTTGACACTAAACTATTCATCATTCTTTTAAATTTATTTGACCTTTCTTTTGTTGGAAGCAGTAACGATATTTTGTTTTTAGTTATTTCTCCTCTTCTAATTGAATTATTTAAAGTTAAAATAAAATATTTTATTCTTGTGTAATTAAACCAATAAAGTCTTTTAAAACCTTTCAAGATTTCTCTTTTGATTTTTTTTATTATATTTAATTTTTTATTCATATTAATTTAAGTAATTTTTCTGAAACTTTATTCCAATTATTACTATTTCTTAACCTCATTAGGTTTTTTCTTAACTCAAGCCATAAATCATCATTAGAAAATATTTCTAAAGTATAATTTGCAAATTCTTTTTTATCTTTTGCTATAAATCCTGTTTTTCCATGTATTACTCTTTCATTCAATGATCCAATTCCCAATGTGACTATTGGAACACATAGCTCTCTACCCTCTTCAGCTGCAAGACAATATAATTCTGCTTTATGACCTGGGATTAATAGTATTCTTGAATTTGACAAATCTTTAATTAAATCATTTTGTGTACCCATCGACCGTTCAATTATGTTTGGATTATTATTATTTATTACTTTTGGTGTTACTAAAAGTTTTAGATATTTATCTTGAGGCTGAATATAATTGTTCCAAATATTCAGAAGTAATTCGCCATTTCTGTCAAATCTCGAAGTAAATATTCCCTGTTTAGAGTTTATGTGAGCATTTATTTTTGAGTTTATAAAAATATCATCAACTGCCCAACCACACTCAATTTTACCAAACAAAGTAATTAATTTTGATCTATTTTTCTTATGATAATTACTTAATAATAAAATTTTTGGTTTATGTTTGATGTAGCTAAAAAGTTGTGATTTTCTTATAAATTTTTCAATACTCTGTAGACTATGAGAAATTAATATTTTTTTATTAGATTTAATTTTATCGAATAATTTAATGTCATTGTTAGAAAATACTATATCGAAATACTCATCTTTATTGTAATTATTAATATTTATCCATTGTACATTGTTTATTATTTCATTTTTGGGACAATTATTTATCACAGTAATTTTATGTCCATTTTTTGCTAATGCACTGGATAAATTAATCAACACTGATTCTGCTCCCCTAAGTTTGTTAGAATACAAATCCTTAGAATTATATTCAAAATTAGTTTTCTCTAGAAAACAAATGTTCATAAATTTATGATAAGATCTTTTTTACTTTACAAACTAAAAGCTCGATTAAATAAGACATTGTAATTTTTGGGTTTTTTAACGGACCATCAAAATTTGAGCCAGTTTTAAGATAATATTTAAAAAAAAATCTGGGTGTTATCCCCCACTTTTTTAAGAATGTTTTTGTACCATCATTTTTTATTATATCTTTTTTTTTTCTCATTGAAATTGAGCCAAAATGAAAAACTTTAAAATCGTTTAATCCTTTAAAAATTCTTACACCAACATTCCACAATTTCATATTTAAGTCAGAGTCTGAACCATCACCAGGATTAAATTCTTCACTAAAACCATCAATTTTGTTCCAGATATCTTTATGTATTAAGTGTGGGGCCCAATGTGTACCTTGATGATCTTTGATATTAATATTTTTATAATTATCAAGTAGATATTTTTCATCAAAATTTTCATAGTTGTCTCCACAATTTAATTTTAAATGAGCTCCATTACTTTGAATCATAGTTCCAGAAAAATAATATAAATTATTATCTATTTTTGAAAGCTCATTTTTTAAGCATTTATCCCATCCAGGTAAAAAATACATATCATCGTGTGTATATAAAATTAAATCAGTTGTTATTTTTTTAACTGCAATATTTACTGAGCTACAAAGTCCTAAATTGATTTTAGAAAAAGTATATTTAATATTATTTTTTTCCAGGTATTCAATTGTATTATCTTTATTTTCATTTACATGAACAATAATTTCATGATTATAAGAAGAATTTTTTCTAATACTATTGATTGATAGTTTTAAATAATTTAAATTATTAAATGTAGGAATAATAATTGATATATTCATCAATATAATTCGGCTTTTCTACCTAAAGATTTATTTACAATATACTCAGTTGTTTTTTGTTCATTGAATAGTTTAAAATACTTTTTTTTTCCATTTTTAGCAATTTTCTTTCTAATTTTATCATTTTTTTTATAAAAACTAATTTTATCAGATAGGTCATTTATGTTGTCATAAAATATAATTTCATCTCTATTAAAAAAATCATCAATTTTTGTTTTTTTATCTATAAATGTTAATAGTCCATTACCCATTAAAGATGCAATTCTATTACTTGAATAATATTTGGTTGGTCTACCTCTACTTAAGTTTAGACCCATTTTTGAATTTATAAGAGCTTTATAAAAATTATTACCCCAGATTGGTTCTTTATTTTCAAATCCATAAAAATCATAATTAATATTTTCAAATTTTTTAATTAGGCGATTTAAAAAATCAATTCTATCATCAATTTTGCCTTTTTTAAGAACCGCTCTATTTACACCGTGACTCATGGCATAGAATATATCTTTGGTGGGTTTAAGGTTAAAAACATCAAAACACTCAATATTTTTGTCTACCGGTACAAAGAAAAAATGTAAATTCCTAATCTTATTATTCTGTTTTTTAAAGATTGAAGGATCAGTTGTTATAAAATTATGATCTACAAGATTACCATAAGCAGAAATGTTTTGTATGTTTTTTTTTGAATAATCTAAACTAGGCATTACTGGATCCTCATTCCATTGAGATATAATCAAATTTTTATTTAATGATCTAAATTCATCAATAGTTTTTCTCTCTAAATTTTTTGTATGACCAAAAAAAAGAAAATCAGGGTTGTAATTTTTGAATGTGGATAGAATATATTCTTGAAATTTCGAATTACTGTTATTAAGATAAAAACTTCTATTTTGTTTTACAAAATCTCTGTCACTAATTTCCAATACATCATGACCATTTCGAATGAAACCATTAGTAAATTTTTTACCAAGTGAGATATTATATAATCTATGATTTAATTTTTGTCCTGTATTGTAGATATTAATAATACGAAGTTTGTTTTTTATAAAATTCAGGTTAAATTTTTGGATTAAACTTTCTCTAATTTGGTCAATTAATTGTGAATTATCTCTTGTTAAATGTTTAACATTATAAAATCCATTTTTTTGTAATTTTTTTCTGAACTTTTTATTAGTTATTAGTTTTTTGATTTCTTTATATAATTCATTATAATTTAATTTATTAAGCACAACACAATGATTTGTTGTTTCTGGCAAACCACCTCTATTTGAAATAATTGTAGCACAAGCTCTTGACGAAGATTCTAAAGCAGTTCTACCAAAAGGCTCCTCCCATCTTGATGGAACAACAGCAATTTCTGATTTACTTAAAAATTCTAATACTTTTTTATGTTTTAAAAATCCTAATTCATGATGACTTGGATGATCTATAATTGGTCTAGATCTTTTTTCATCACCTATAGAAAATGCTTTCCAATCTTTAAATTCATCTAAAATTTTAATTATTGCATCTTTATAAATATCATAACCTTTTGATTCATTTAATTTACCTACAAAAGTAATACTTTTATTTTTTTTATATAATTTTTTTGATCTATGAATGCTTGGATAAACAACTTCAGTTTTATTTATTAATTTATAATCAACACCTTCAAAAAATCTTTTTTGGACCCATTTACTTACAAAAATTATTTTATCTACTTTATTTAATAAATATAATCTTTCACTTATACTTTTAGATCCTCTCATGCTTAACGGATCGTTATGGAAGTATAAAATAAATTTACTGTGAATTTTTTTCTGAAGGTAAGTAAAAACTAAAGGTCTATTATGAATTTCAATTATAGAAAACTTTTTAGATTTGGTTGAATTAATAAAACTATTACAATATTCAACTGTTGTACTTGAAAATTTTGATTTTTTATCCTTGATTTTAATATTAATATAATTTTTTGAAAGATAATCTTTAGTATCTGTGCTTCCAAATATAAAATTATTTTTCTTGAATATTGAGTATTTAAAAAAATCATTTACCCAGATAGCTGCTGCTTGTGCTTTAGAAAAAGTATAATTTTCTTTATAAGGTAAAATTGTAGCTATATTTATTTTTTTACTCATTAGCTTCTTTTTAATATAGTTAATCTTTTGTTTCTATCTTTTTTAAGTTTATATTCAAATGACATAGCTTCAGATTTTAGTAAAAATTTTTTTGAAAATATAATTTTCCATTTGTATCCCCTTGTGGATTTAGCGCCTTTGTTAGAGTTGTGTTTAGACAATCTTAACTTGAGGTTATTTGTATACCCTACATATGTCTTTTTTTTGGTAGGATCTACAGTTTTCAACATGTAAACGTAAAAATGCATTTAAAATATGGCGGTCCCTAGGGGAATCGAACCCCTCTTTCGAGGATGAAAACCACGTGTCCTAACCGATAGACGAAGGGACCAATTAGAAATCTTATATTTTTTAAAGTAACTATTTATCAAGTTTATTAAATTATACAAATAAATCTTTAATAATTAATTGCAATGAACTTTTATTATTCCAAATATTTTCCTTTATTTGACCTACTACACTCAATTCTTTTTTGTAATTCAATAAATAATTACCAATATTAGTGTCTATTGAATTAAATGAAAAGGAATCAATTGTATAATCAATATTTGATTTCAAAATACAAGATATATGTTTATTTTTGATTATACGAGGTCGTAATATTTTTAATTTTTCAAATAAAAAAATTGGTTCCATGTTACCATTTCCAAAAGGTTCTAGTTTTTTTATTTCTGCGTAAAATTGTTTATTCAAATTTGATGATGAAATTTTTGAAATAAATTTAAAAGAACGGTCTATTTTCAGAGATTTTACTGAAATAGATTGATTTAAAAAAGATGTAAATTTATCAACCATATCTTTTGTTAACGAAAATCCAGCAGCCATAGTATGGCCACCACCTTTTAGTAAAATTTTTTTTTGAACAGCATTTTGAATAATTAAACCAATATTAATACCGTAGATAGATCTAGCAGAAGCTTTTAAAATATTGCCAGAGTTTGTAATCACAATTGACGGTTTATTAAAAAAATCTTTTAATCTTGCTGCAATAATTCCTATCAAACCTTCATTAATATTGTTTTTGTAGAGTAATATAAAATTTTTGTGTTTATTTATTGTGTTAAAATCTATTTCTTTAATTATATTATTTTCAATTAATCTTCTTTTTTCATTTAATTTAAATAAATCTAAAGAAATTTTTTTTATCTCATTATCATCAACAGATGATAAAAGATCACATGCATAATCTGACTTTCCTAATCTGCCACCAGCATTAAGTATAGGACCTATCATAAACCCCAAATCATTAATTGAGATTTTATTCTTCTTTTTATTAAGATTATATATTTCTCTAAAAATCTTGTTTTTATAAATATCAAAATTTTTTAGAGCATGAATTGCAATTAATCTGTTTAATTTTCGAAGAGGCATTACATCGCAAACAGTAGCTAATAGTACATATATTAAAAAATCATTTATCTTTAAATTTAATTTCATTTTTTTAATAACTAGATCTAGAAAAAAATAAGTTAAAGCTGTTGCACATAGATAATCAAATTTTTTATAACCATTATCTTTGCAAGGATTAATAATGAAATTGGCTTTTGGAAATGGTTTTTGAATTTGATGATGATCTATAATTAAAGATTTAATCTTATTTTTGTTTAAAAGTTCAATTTCATTATACGATGAAGAGCCACAGTCAACTAGTATACATAATTTGGGTTTTTGTGAAATCACCTCTTTAAAAGTTTTAATAGAAGGTCCATAACCGTGGATTATTCTATCTGGTATATAAAAAAAAAATGGATGTTTTAATTTTTTAAAAAATCTTACTAGAATTGCTGTGGCTGTAGAACCATCGACATCATAATCACCAAAAATACAAATTTTTTCTTTTTTTTTAATACACTCAACTAGTAATGAGACTGATCTATTAAAATCGTCATATTTTTTAAAGGAATTTTTGAATTCTGTTGTATTCTGAATTGAAAAAATTTCCTCTTTATCAAATTCTTTTTCAACAATTAATTTCGATAAAATCTCTGAGAAATCATTATCTTGTTTAATTTTTTGGACTTTATTTCTATCAATATCAATTTCTTTCCAGTGTCTACCGGATATTGAAATCATTTTAATTTTTCTGTTGTTTTTACGATCTTCTTAAAATTAGAACTTTTATGAGTTACAAATGTCTCTGATGTGTATTGATTTTTCTCGATTTTAATTCCTTTAACTAGATCTCCAGATGTGATGCCAGTAGCACAAAAAATTGAGTCGCCAGATATTATTTCATTAATTTCATATTTTTTATTTACATCTTTTATACCCATATCTTTTGCTCTTTGTATGTCTTTTTGATTATCAAATATAGGTCTACATTGAAAATGACAACCGTAAGCATCAAGGGCTGTAGCAGCCAAAACTCCTTCGGGACCACCACCAATACCAAGATAAATATCAACATTATGTTTTTCATTTGTCACTAACAAAGCTCCTGATACGTCCCCATCGGTAATTAATTTAATATTTACATTCATTTCTTTTAATTCATCAATAATTTTCTTATGTCTAGGTCTATCTAAAATACAAGCTGTTAATGATGAAATATCTTTATTTTGAAAATCGGCAAGATTTGAAATATTCTTTTTTAATGAATAATCTAGATCAATAACTTCATCATCTACCTTTTTGGTGGCAATTTTATTCATATAAGTTTCAGGAGAATTGAATAAATTTGATTTTTCTGCAATTGCAATAACTGACAAGGCACCTGGAAGATTATTAGCTGCAAAATTTGTTCCTTCTAAAGGATCAACAGCTATATCAAATTCTGGTCCATCATTTTTTCCCAATTTTTCACCAACATATAACATTGGTGCATTATCTAATTCACCCTCTCCAATAACTACTTTTCCAGTCATATTTATTTTGTTTAACTCATTTCTCATACAGTCAACAGCAGCTTTATCAGCAGCAATCTTATCTTTTTTACCTACCAAATAATGTGCTGCTAATGCAGAACGAGAAGAAACTTTTATCAATTCATCAACATATTTATTATCAATAGACATTAAATATTTTCTTGTGCAATTTTGTTATAATTAAGTTTTGCCTCAAACTCTCTTAATCTTTTCCAAACAGAAATAAGTTCTACTATAGTTGACCAACTTTTAACTAAATATTGTAAAGATCCTTCAACTCTACCAAACGCTCTTGTAATTTGCTGAACAAAACCAAGTGTTATTGCTCCAGTAACAATAGTTGGTGCTAAAGCTAAATATGGAACTATAACCATTCCCTGAAAATAACTCCATTTAACAGTATTAAAATATAAATAATGAAAATATGATTTATAATGTATACCTCTCACCCTGTTGTAAAGTTGTCCTATTGTTGGAGGCGCTGCTCTAATTGGATCATCTTCTCCGTGAACTAATTCTTTTCTGTAACCAGCCTCCTCTTTTTGTATGTCATATTCAATGCCCGGCAATTTAATTCCAACAGCAGCTAACAACAAAGTACCTCCTAAAGCTGATATTATTGCTACCCATACTAAAGCGTGATCTACTTCTCCTATCCAAGGCAATACATCTATTTGTTTTGATAAACCCCATAGAATAGGTGTAAAAGCAATAAGTGTCATTATGCTATCTAGAAGTCCTGTTCCAAGTCCTTCCATAATTCTTGCAAATTTTAAAGTATCTTCCTGAACTCTTTGAGAAGCACCCTCAGTTAAACGAGCCTTTAACCATTGTTCGTGGTAATAGTCAGCCATTGATGTTCTCCATCTAAAAACCCAATGACTTGTAAAAAAACCGGTAAAAACTGCAATTAAAATCCATAGAGCAGCTATTTTTGCAAATGTGAACAAATATCCAATAAATTCTGTTTCACTAACTGAATTTGGGGTTGTTAAAGCTTTTTGTAAAGTATCATAAAAATCACCAAACCATTCATTTATTTTCACATCCAACTGAACCTGATACCATGTTGAAACTAATATAAATAATGATCCAAAGATACTCCATAAAAACCATTTTTTTTGTGTAAAAAATTTAAACATTAAAACTATTTAAGAAAATTATCTGCATAAGATTTTTTTACTGTTTTTCTTTTTTGTGGATCTATAACAGTATAATTAATTTTATTTTTTTTTGCATAAGCTATAGCTAAATCTTTTGTTGAAAATTCAAGTTTTAATTCAGACATCGTATCATCAGAACTTTCCCATCCCATTAAAGGATTAAATCCTGTATTTTTAGTTTCAAATTCTATAATCCACTTATTATATTTACCATAACCAGATTGCATTGCAGTTTTGGTAGGTTTATAAATTTTAGCTCTTTTCATAAATACATGGTCGGAGTGGCAGGATTTGAACCTGCGACCCTCTGGTCCCAAACCAGATGCGCTACCAGGCTGCGCTACACTCCGAATGAAGTACTAATACAGTAGTTATTAATATTTTCAAAGTATAAAGATTGTCAAAAGAAAGGTATTTTTATAAAAATCTGTTATAAAAGTTATATGATTATAAAATGTCCAAATTGCAATAAAAGCTTTGAAGTTAATAGTGACCTGATACCCAAAAATGGTAGATTATTACAATGTGGGTCATGTAATCACAAATGGCATTATGTTAAACAAGCTATTTCAGAAATCGAAGAAGGTACAAAAATTATTGTTGAAGAAGAAAAAATAATACCACAAAAAATAAAAAAAGATTCAAAAACTAAAAAAAATGTAAATCAAATTTCAAAAGCTAAATCCAATATTAAAGATAAAAAAAAATTAAATATTTTGGGTATTATTTTAGTTTTTATTATTTCATTTATTGGTTTAATTCTAATTTTAGATACTTTTAAAAATCCCTTAAGTATGATCTATCCAGATCTTGAATTTAAATTGTACAGTTTATATGAAGTTTTAAACGATGTATTTTTATTTTTAAAAGATTTATTTAAAAATATATGATTAATTATTTATCAAAACCTTTTAGATGGTTCTTTAAATTAGAGGCTGCTAGTGGATTAGTTTTATTATTTGCGGCTATAATAGCTCTTATTATAAGCAATTCGCATTTATCTGACATTTATTTTTCAACATTAGATAAATATCTTTTTGTAGGTATTAATAAATTTGGTCTTAAATTAAGCATACTACATTGGATAAATGATGCATTAATGGCTATCTTCTTTTTTTTTGTTACATTAGAAATAAAAAGAGAATTTTTACAAGGCGAGCTTTCAAATATTAAACAAGCACTATTACCAATAATAGCTGCAGTAGGTGGAATGTTGGTTCCAGCATTAATATATGTTTATATAAATTT